>Ga0208297_1000070_pt1 | contig 288124 bp, 230 predicted proteins | sample LMS_cellobiose_e_FD_187367 | JGI IMG/M metagenome (GOLD analysis project Ga0208297, IMG submission 187367) | Rumen-fistulated moose microbial communities from Alaska, USA - LMS_cellobiose_enrichment (SPAdes) (version 2) | ecosystem: Host-associated > Mammals > Digestive system > Stomach >...
GATCTCTGCACACAAATCTTAAACTCTTGCCTTCATCAAGCATGTGCATTGCCTGGACATACTTCGGGTAATTCTCGTTCTTTTTCATTTACCTCATAGCTGTGTCCAACTTTTGGGGTGCAGATCAGAAAATGGATGTCGGGCGCATTTTTACGTTTATTTGCTCCCCCAATCAAGCCACCTCTTTCGAAGGCCGGTCGATCTTGAGCTCGGGATGTTTCTTTGAATTGAAGAACAGCAGGACGGCGACGGTGATGGCCACGATGCCCAGACCCACGAAAATGAATTCGGAGTGGACGGCGGCCGCCTTGTCGAGGATGTCGGCCGTGGCCTCATCGACCCCGGCTTTCTTGTCGGCATAGTTCTTCATGATGCGGCCCACGAAGATCGGGACCAGCAGCATACCCATGTTCTGGATCCAGTAGATCAGCGAATAGGCCGTACCCAGGTTCTTCTCGGGAATGATCTTCGGCACGGTCGGCCACATAGCGGATGGCACGAGCGAATAGCCGATACCCAACAGGACGATGGACAGATAGCCGTAGAACGGCACGTCACCGGGAGCGAAGCCGATGAGCATATGGGCGCAGAAGACCAGCACCGCACCGGTGATCATCCAGGTCGTCGCCTTGCCGACCTTGTCGACCAGGGCGCCGAAAAGCGGGGTGAAGAGCACGGGGGCGAAAGCGATCATCGAGATCATCACGGAAGCGGTGGAATCGTCCAGGCCGAAACGCGGGATGATGATCGAGGTACCGAACTTCTTGAAGCTGATGACGCAGCAGTAGAAGAACACGCACAGGAGCGCGATCATGATGAAGCGCGGGTTGCTGAGCACCTTGAGGATATCGGAGAACTTGAACTTGTCTTCCTCCTTCACCTCGCCGCGCTGGGTGACGATACCCTCCTGGCGGTCGTATTTGGCATCCATCGCCACGAAGACGGCCCAGAGGATGGCGCCGATGAACAGCAGCGACAGGCCGATGATGGCCGGACGGTTGGTCTCGGAGAGCGTGTACATCGTCCCTTCCATGTGGTTCTTGAGCACGAGCACCGGAGACAGGAGCATGGCCAGGCCGGTACCGATACGGGCGATGGCCAGCTGAAGGCCCATGGCCAGGGCGACATTCTTGCCTTTAAACCATTTGGCAATGGAACGCGTGACGGCCACGCCGGCGATTTCACTGCCCAGGCCGAAGAGCATGCAGCCGATGTAGGCGATGGTCAGCGACGTGCCGGCCGACAGGCCGGGCGCGGAGATGGCAGCCGTCACGACGGCGGCACCGGCGACCATCATGCCCACGAAGACGGAGCCGATAAGCCGCACGCCGAACTTGTCGAGCAGGATGCCGCAGATGATCAGACCGCCCCAGACGCAGAGGAACGAATAGCCGCCGGCATAGAAGCCGAACTGCTGGGAGTTCCAGCCGAGCTGCAGCATTTCGGGATTCTTGAAGATCTGCGACACGGTGGAGAACATGTCGTCGAAGAAGTAGGAGCCGAACATCGGCACCACGAGGCAGGCCAGTGCAAGCCAACAGGCGATCTTGCTCGCCTTCAAGGATTTGGTTTCAGTTGACATAATACGCCTGATTTATTTGATATTTGGTTCTTCCAGTCCGAGGTGTTTCTTCTTGTCCACGACCTTCAGGTAGAGGCCGATCAGCAGGGCAGCGACGCCCAGGCAGGCCAGCATCACCAGCGCCCAGGTATAATTGAGTTCGTCGGGTGCCGTGCCGGGGGCATTGGTGCTGGTGAGCACATTGCCGATCAGGATCGGGAACAGCCACAGGCCGATGTTCTGGATCCAGAAGATGAGTGCATAGGCCGATCCGATGATCTTCTCATCGACCAGTTTCGGGACCGACGGCCACAGGGCCGCGGGGACCAGCGAGAAAGAGGCGCCAAGCACCAGGATGGTGACATAGGCCACGACCGTGCCGCCGACGGCGCTGCCCTTGAAGAGCGGCAGGATGAAGGCGAAGGTCAGGTGGCAGAGGATCAGCAGGAAGGATCCGGCCACCAGCATCGTGGCGGCTTTACCCTTGTGGTCCACATAATTGCCAAGGATCGGCGTAATGGCCACGGCCAGCAGCGGGAACACCGCGAAGATCGTCTCGGCCGTACCGCGCATGAAGCCCATGTAGCAATAGACCACCAGCGCGACGATCGCGACGGCCATCAGACCGTATTTCAGGCCTTTGTTCTTCTTGATGAAATTGCTCGAGAAGGCGCAGGCGGCGACCACCAGCATGATGATGTACTGGACGATCGTCACCGACTCACCGGCCCAGAACCCCTCGCCGGGCGTCAGCGTCAGGTTGCACTGCAGCATATTGACGGCATATTTCTGGAAAGGGAAGATGGCCGAATAGTAGAGCACGCAGAGCAGCGCCACCAGCCAGAAGCCCAGGCTCGAGAGGATCTTTCCGATATCCTTGACCTTGAAGGGATCGTCTTTCTCCTCGGCTTCACCGGTCTGGCTGTCGAGTTTGCGGTCCATGAAGAAATAGGTGATGAACATGATCAGGGCGATGCAGAGCAGCACCACGCCGAAGGCGACCGAGCGGGAGACGTTGACCGTTCCGCCGAGTTTCGCGAAATAGGGCGAGAAGATCATGCAGGTGGCCACGCCCAGGCGGGCAAGCGCCATCTCCGAGCCCATGGCCAGGGCGGTTTCACGGCCCTTGAACCACTTGACGATACCGCGGCTGACCGTGATGCCGGCCATTTCGGCGCCGCAGCCGAAGATCATGAAGCCGATGGCCGCGACCTTGGCCGAGGCGGGCATCCCGCGGTAGAACGGGGAGACGCCCAGTTCGTCGAAGAGCGGAATGTAGTTCAGGTTGTCGGTGAACCACTGCGCCAGGCTGCTGTCCACGAAGGAAGGGCTGATGGCGTAGTACTTGATCAGGCCGCCGATGAGCATCACCGCGCCCGAAAGGACCGCCGTGAAACGGACCCCCATCTTGTCGAGGATGATGCCGGCGAAGATGAGGAAGAATACGAAGACATTGAGGAAGGTCTCGGATCCCTGCATCGTGCCGAAGGCTTTGGAATCCCATCCGCGGTCGAGTTCCATCAGATCCTTGATCGGAGAGAGGATGTCCATGAAGATGTAGGCGCAGAACATGCCGAGCGCCAGCAGGAGCAGCGCGATCCAGCGCATCGCCGCCGAATCACGCAGGGTTTGTTTCGTTGTTTCAGTCATATTATCTGAATTTTATTCTTTGCAACCGGTATCCGCTGCTTGCAGCGAACCTACGAAATTACGAAAAAACGCCCGAAAAGACAAATAAACTTGCGGCCGCTGCTTCAATTTCATTATTTCAAAAATTAGCATTAACTTCGCATTTCCTAACAATACTGATATGAAAACACTCGATGTAGTCCTGGGCCTCCAGTGGGGCGACGAGGGAAAAGGCAAGATCGTGGATTATCTTGCGCAGCGCTATCCCGTGGTGGCCCGTTTCCAGGGCGGTCCCAATGCAGGACACTCCATCCAATTCGGAAACACCTCTTTCGTGCTTCATTCCGTCCCTTCCGGCGTGTTCCGGGAAGGTTCCATAAATATAATAGGTAACGGCGTGGTCCTGGACCCGAGCATCTTCCGCAGCGAATGCGAAGCCATCGAAAAGATGGGCATCCCCGTGCGGGAGCGCGTGCGCATCGCCAAACGGGCGCACCTGATCGTTCCGACCCACAAACTGCTCGACGCGGCCGACGAGGCGGCGCTGGGCAAGGGCAAGATCGGCTCCACCCTCAAGGGCATCGGCCCGACCTACTCCGACAAGACCGCCCGCAACGGCCTGCGCGTAGGCGACCTGCTGGAAGCGGATTTCGCGGCCAAATACGAGACGCTCAAGAAAAAGCACTTGGCCCGCCTGGCGCAGTATCAGCAGCAATACGCCTTCACCTTCCCCTTCGACCTGGAGGAAGCCGAGCGCAAATGGCTGGAAGACGCTCAGTACCTCAAGAGCTTCCAGATCATCGACGCCGAATACGAGACCAACGCCCTGCTGGACGCGGACAAGGCCATCCTGGCCGAAGGCGCCCAGGGCTCCATGCTCGACGTGGACTTCGGTTCCTATCCGTTTGTGACCTCCTCCTCCACCGCCTGCGCCGGCGCCTGCACGGGCCTTGGCGTGGCACCCCGCCGCATCGGACACGTGTACGGCGTGTTCAAAGCCTACTGCACCCGCGTGGGCAGCGGCCCCTTCCCTACCGAACTGGGGGACGAGACGGGCGAACGCCTGCGGCAGAAAGGCCGTGAATTCGGCGCAACCACGGGCCGTCCCCGCCGCACCGGCTGGCTCGACCTGCCCGCCCTCAAATATGCGGTGATGATCAGCGGCGTGACCGACCTGATCATGATGAAGGCCGACGTGCTCGACGGCTTCGACACCATCAAGGTAGCATCGGCCTACTGCGTGGACGGCGTCCGCACCGACCGGGTCCCGTATGACGTCTATGCCGAGGTGGAACCCGTATATAAGGAATTCAAGGGCTGGAAAGCCGACCTGGGCGCCTGCCGCAGCGAAGCGGAGCTTCCGGCGGAATTCAAGGCCTACATCGCCTACATCGAACAGGAAACCGGTGTTCCGGTCCGCATCCTCTCGCTCGGCCCCGACCGGGCCCAGACTATAATCCGGGAATAGCGTGACCCTCCTCGAATCGATCGACGATCCCGCCCGCATCCGGACGATGGACGAAGAACAGCTGGCACAGCTCTGCACGGAGCTGCGCCAGTATATCATTGCCTGCTGCGCGGAGAACCCCGGCCACATCGGCGCCAGCCTGGGCGCCGTGGAAATCGCCGTGGCCATCCACCACGTATTCAACACCCCCGAAGACAAAGTCGTGTGGGACGTGGGACACCAGGCCTATGCGCACAAGATCCTGACCGGCCGCCGCGAAGCCTTCAAGCAGAACCGGAAATACCACGGCATCAGCGGTTTTCCGCGCCGTGACGAGAGCCCTTACGACGCCTTCGGAACCGGTCATTCCTCCACCTCGATCTCCGCAGCCCTCGGCCTTGCCGTCGCCGCCCAGCTCGAAGGGAAGAAAACGCACGCCATCGCCGTCATCGGCGACGGCGCCCTCACGGGCGGCCTGGCCTTCGAAGGGATCAACAATGCCGGCAGCCTGAACGCAGACCTGCTCGTCATCCTCAACGACAACCAGATCTCCATCGACAAGAACATCGGCGCCCTGCACAACTACCTGCTGAAAGTCACCACCGACCGGCGCTACAACCAGCTCAAGAAAAACGTCTGGGACCGGCTCGGCGCCGGCCGCCTCCGCCACTGGCTCCAGAAGATCGTCAAGACAACCAAGCGCAACCTCACCCAGGCCGACGGCGAGACCCTCTCCCTGTTCGAAGCGCTGGGGTTCCGCTACTTCGGTCCGGTGGACGGCAACGACATCGGCACGATGACCTACATGCTCGAACGGCTCAAGGAGATTCCGGGGCCCAAACTGCTGCACGTCATCACGACCAAGGGCAAGGGCTATGCCCCCGCGGAGGAAAACCAGACCGTCTGGCATGCGCCCGGCACCTTTGACGTGGAAACCGGACGCCGCACCGGCAAGAAGAGCGACAAGTCGAAGTTCCAGGAAGTCTTCGGCACCACCCTGCTCGACCTGGCGCGCAATGACACGCGCATCGTCGGCATCACCCCGGCGATGGCCAGCGGCTGCAGCATGAACATCCTCCAGCAGGAGATGCCGGACCGCGTCTTCGACGTGGGGATCGCCGAACAGCACGCCGTCACCTTCTCGGCCGGACTGGCCGCGGGCGGGATGCTGCCTTTCTGCAACATCTACTCGAGTTTCTCGCAGCGGGCCTACGACGGCATCATCCACGACGTGGCACTCCAGCACCTGAAAGTGATCCTCTGCTTCGACCGCGGCGGACTGGTCGGCGAAGACGGCGCCACCCACCACGGCGCATTCGACATGGCGGCCTACCGCTCGGTCCCGAACCTGACGGTCTGCGCCCCGCTCGACGAAGCCCAGCTGCGCGACATGATGTACTCCGCCACGCAGCCCGGCTACGGTGCCACCGTCATCCGCTACCCGCGCGGATACGGCAAGGGAACGCCCTGGCGTGACCGTCCTTTCTCCTATATCGAACCGGGGACGGCCGTGAAACTGCACGAGGGCGAAGGCGTCGCCCTGCTGTCCATCGGTGCAGCCGGCGCCATGGGCGAGGCGGCCGTTGAAAAGGCCAGCCGCGAACACGGGATCGAAGTCCTGCACTACGACATGCGCTTCCTCAAACCGATCGACACGGCGGCGCTGGAAGACGCCTGCCGGCGCGCGAAGCGGATCATCACGCTGGAAGACGGCGCCCGGCTGGGCGGTCTCTACAGCGCCGTGGCCGAATTCATCGCTTCCCGCGACCTGGACTGCACGCTCACCGGCCTGGGCATCCCCGACCGTTTCATCGAGCAGGGCACCCCGGCGGAGCTCTATGCGGACTGCGGCTACGACACGGCAGGCATCCTCGAAGCGATTTTGAAATAATTTTGAAAAATATTTTGGTGTTTGTAGAAAAACCCATATATTTGCAGTCCCAAACAGCCGACGTAGCTCAGCTGGTCAGAGCAGCTGATTTGTAATCAGCAGGTCGTGGGTTCGAATCCCTCCATCGGCTCGACGAGCTTTGAAAACGCTGACTGAAAGACCTGGGCAGATACCAGAGTGGCCAAATGGGGCAGACTGTAAATCTGCTGGCGCACGCCTACGGTGGTTCGAATCCATCTCTGCCCACTTTTTTTATGCAACAAGCGGAAGTAGCTCAGTTGGTAGAGCATCAGCCTTCCAAGCTGAGGGTCGCGGGTTCGAACCTCGTCTTCCGCTCGATTTTTTTTGAAATATTGGCCAATGTAGCTCAGTGGTAGAGCGCTTCCTTGGTAAGGAAGAGGTCGTGAGTTCAATTCTCACCATCGGCTCCAAACAACACATAAAAGAAACAAACTATGGCAAAAGAAACCTTTAAAAGAGACAAACCGCACGTGAACATCGGTACGATCGGACACGTGGACCACGGCAAGACCACCCTGACCGCCGCCATTACGACGGTGCTGGCAAAGCAGGGTCTTTCCGAGGTTAAATCTTTCGACCAGATCGACAACGCACCTGAGGAGAAAGAGCGCGGTATTACCATCAACACCGCTCACGTCGAGTACCAGACCGCTACCCGTCACTACGCCCACGTCGACTGCCCGGGCCACGCTGACTATGTGAAGAACATGGTTACGGGTGCCGCCCAGATGGACGGTGCCATCCTCGTGGTTGCCGCCACCGACGGTCCGATGCCGCAGACCCGCGAGCACATCCTTCTCGCCCGTCAGGTGAACGTGCCCCGTATCGTCGTCTTCCTGAACAAAGTTGACATTGTTGACGATCCCGAAATGATCGACCTCGTCGAGATGGAGGTTCGTGAACTCCTCAGCTTCTACGATTTCGACGGTGACAACGCTCCGGTCATCCGCGGTTCCGCTCTTGGCGCCCTCAACGGTGACCCGCACTGGGAGTCCGTCGTGATGGACCTGATGAACGCAGTCGATGAATACATTCCGCTGCCGGTCCGTGACAACGAGAAACCGTTCCTGATGCCTATCGAGGATATCTTCTCCATCACCGGTCGTGGTACCGTGGCTACCGGCCGTATCGAAACGGGTGTCGTCAAAGTGAACGACCCTGTCGAGATCATCGGTCTAGGCGAAGAGCCGCGCAAATCCGTCGTCACGGGTGTCGAGATGTTCCGCAAGCTGCTCGACCAGGGCGAAGCCGGTGACAACGTCGGTCTGCTGCTCCGTGGTGTGGACAAGAAAGAGGTCAAACGTGGCCAGGTGATCGCTCACCCGAACACCATCACCCCGCACAAGCACTTCAAGGCTGCGATCTATGTCTTGAAGAAAGACGAGGGTGGCCGGCACACGCCGTTCAAGAACCACTACCGTCCGCAGTTCTTCATCCGTACCCTTGATATTACGGGCGAGATCGAACTCCCCGCTGGTGTCGAGGTCGTGATGCCGGGCGACAACGTCGAGATCACTGTCGAGCTCATCTACCCGGTGGCTCTGAACAAAGGTCTGCGTTTCGCAATCCGCGAAGGTGGCCGTACCGTCGGCTCCGGTCAGATTACCGACCTGCTCGACTAATCCGATCCCGGATCGAGACAGAAACCAAAGGGTCGGGTCCCGCGGGATTCGACCCTATTTTAGGGGAATAGAACAAGGGTAGTTCAGCGGTCTCCAAAACCGTCGATGTGGGTTCGAATCCTGCTTCCCCTGCAAATCCGGTGGTTACGCACCGGAGTGTTATTAACCGGCAGGGACCTTCCGCTTCCAACTGTTCTCTGTCAACAAGACAATAACAATGGCAAAAATTGCAACTTACGTCAAGGAATCTTGGAAAGAGCTGACAACGAAAGTGACTTGGCCCACGTGGGACAAGCTGCAGAGTTCGGCTATTCTGGTTATGGTGACGACGCTGATCCTCGCTGTGATCATCTGGTTGATCGACCTGGTCATCAGAACCGTCATGATGGGTATCTACCAACTGTAATCATTTTCCGTCCCCATGAGCGAAAGCACGAAGAAGTGGTACGTCGTCCGTACTGCTGGAGGCAAGGAGAAAAAGGCTAAAGAGTACATCGAAAAAGAAGTCGAGGCGCTCAATCTCGGCCATCTCCTCTCCCAGGTCCTGATCCCGACCGAGAAATATTACCAGGTAAAGAACGGCAAGCGCGTGAGCGCCGAGCGTATCTTCTATCCGGGTTATGTCCTGGTCGAGGCGGTTATGACCGGTGAGATCCAGCATATGATCCGCAACATTCCCTATGTGGCGGGCTTCCTGACCGAAGGCAAAGACCGCATCCCCGTTCCCGTCCGTGACGCCGAAATGAACCGGATCATGGGCCGCGTGGATGAACTGGCCGGCCAGGACGAAGAGACGGTCACCCCGTTCGTCGTCGGAGAAGCCGTCAAGATCATTGACGGTCCCTTCAACGGTTTCGACGGGACGGTTGACGAGATTCTCGCTGACAAGAAGAAGATCAAGGTGGTCGTCAAGATTTTCGGCCGCAAGACGATTCTCGAGTTGAATTTTTCCCAAGTAACAAAAGATTAAACATTTTACATTATGGCTAAAGAAATTGCAGGGTTCATCAAACTGCAGATCAAAGGTGGTGCAGCCAATCCGTCGCCGCCCGTCGGACCGGCCCTCGGTTCCAAGGGTGTCAATATCATGGATTTCTGCAAGCAGTTTAATGCCCGCACTCAAGACAAGGCCGGCAAGATTTTGCCTGTGATCATCACTGTTTACAGTGACAAGTCGTTCTCTTTTGTCGTCAAGCAGCCGCCGGTGCCCGTCCTGATCAAGGAGGCCGCCAAGATCCAGTCCGCTTCGGCTGAACCGAACCGGAAGAAGGTCGCTTCCCTCACCTGGGACCAGGTGCGTGAGATTGCAAAGGAGAAGATGCCGGACCTGAACGCTTTTACCGAGAAATCCGCCATGAGCATGGTCGCCGGTACTGCACGCAGCATGGGCGTCACCGTGACCGGAGAGTATCCCGCCGATGTACAATAAAATCACACGCAATGAGCAAGCTGACAAAAAATCAAAAAGTAGCGGAAGCTAAAGTAGATTCCCATCGCCAGTACAAGCTTACTGAGGCCTGCGCCTTGGTGAAGGAAGTTTCCTACACCAAGTTCGACGCCTCGGTCGAGCTGTCCGTCCGCCTCGGTGTGGACCCTCGTAAGGCGAACCAGATGGTCCGTGGCGTTGTGACGCTCCCGCACGGTACAGGCAAGGTAACCCGCGTTCTGGTTCTCTGCACGCCTGACAAAGAGGCCGAGGCCCAGGCGGCCGGCGCCGACTTTGTCGGATTGGACGATTATATTGAAAAGATCAAGGGTGGCTGGACGGACGTCGACGTCATCATCTGTACGCCTACGGTGATGGCCAAGATCGGCCCGATCGGCCGTATCCTCGGTCCCCGCGGCCTGATGCCGAACCCGAAGACCGGTACCGTGACGATGGATATCGCTACGGCCGTCAAGGAGGTAAAGGCCGGCAAGATCGACTTTAAGGTTGACAAGCAAGGTATTGTTCACACTGCAATCGGTAAGGTATCATTCAGTGCTCAGCAGCTCGCTGAGAATGCCGTTGAATTGCTCAACACCATCCAGAAGTTGAAACCTCAAGCGCTTAAGGGCACGTATGTCAGAAGCATCTTCATGTCTGCTACGATGAGCCCCGGTATTTGCATCGACACCAAGGCAATCAGTGCTACCGCTGAATAATTAAAAGGCAAAGATCATGAGAAAGGAATTGAAAGCTCAGATTATCGAGAAGGTAGCCGCGCAACTGGCGGAAAATCCCAATTTCTACCTGGCGGACATCGCCGGCCTCAACGCCGAGAACACCTCCGCACTGCGCCGTGCCTGCTTCGAAAAGAATATCAAACTCGAAGTCGTCAAGAACACGCTCCTGCACAAAGCGCTGATGACCTTGGACAACAAGGAAATCGAGACGCTCTACCCGACCCTTGAGGGCAACACGGCAATCATGTTCACCACCGTTCCGAGCGCACCTGCCAAGGTGATCAAGGAATACGGTGCCAAATTCGGCAAACCGCAGCTCAAGAGCGCGTTCCTGCAGGACTGCGCCTACGTGGGCGAGGACCAGCTGAACGTCCTGGTGAACGTGAAATCGCACGACGAACTTATCGGTGACATCATCGGTCTCCTCCAGTCACCTATCCGCCGGGTCATCTCCGCCCTGGAGGATTCCAAGAAAGAGGCCGAACAATAACAGCAGAACAATAAAAAAACAATTAAATTTCAATAATTATGGCAGACATCAAAGCTCTTGCGGAAGAACTTGTTAACCTTACCGTAAAAGAAGTCCAGGAACTTGCACAGATCCTCAAAGATGAATATGGTATCGAACCTGCAGCTGCTGCAGTAGTCGTTGCCGCTGAAGGTGGCGCCGGCGCTCCCGCCGAGGCCGAGCAGACCGCTTTCGACGTGATCCTCGTTTCCGCCGGCCAGGCCAAACTCCAGATGGTGAAAGCCGTCAAGGAACTCACGGGCCTCGGACTGAAGGAAGCCAAGGAACTCGTTGACAAGGCTCCGAACGCAGTCATCAAGGAGAAAGTCTCCAAGTCTGAAGCAGAACAGGTCAAGGCAGCTCTCGAAGAAGCAGGCGGCGAAGTTGAACTTAAGTAGCCACATGCCCACTTCTTCCCGCTAGCGGGAAAGAAATCCGGGTTTAGGGCCTGCGGGCCCTAAACCTTTTTGTCGTTATTTTAAGTTTATTCACAACCCGCCTTTAAAAAATGCCACAGAAACCTAATAATCAGAGGATTACATTTGCAACCTCCAAGGCACTGCTGGATTATCCGGATTTTCTGGAAGTCCAGCTGAAGTCCTTCCGCGATTTCTTCCAGCTCGAAACGACGGCTGAGAACCGCAAGAACGAAGGGCTTTACAAAGTGTTCCAGGAAGTTTTCCCGATTACCGATACCCGCAACAACTTCGTCCTGGAGTTCATCGACTACTTCATCGACCCGCCGCGCTACACGATGGACGAGTGCCTCGACATGGGCCTCACCTACAACGTGCCTCTCAAGGCCAAGCTCAAGCTCTATTGCACGGACGAGGAACACGAAGACTTCGATACGGTGATCTCCGACGTCTATCTGGGCGCCATCCCGTACATGACTCCCCGCGGAACCTTCATCATCAACGGTTCCGAACGTATCGTCGTTTCCCAGCTGCACCGCTCTCCGGGCGTCTTCTTCGGCCAGAGCATGCACGCCAACGGCACCAAGCTCTACTCTGCGCGCATCATCCCCTTCAAGGGTTCCTGGATCGAGTTCGCGACCGACATCAACAACGTGATGTACGCCTACATCGACCGCAAGAAGAAACTCCCCGTCACCACCCTGCTGCGCGCCATCGGCTTTGAAAGCGACAAGGCGATCCTCGACATCTTCGGACTGGCCGAAGAGGTCAAGGTAAACAAGACGAACCTCAAGAAATGCATCGGCCGCAAGCTCGCGGCCCGTGTCCTGAAGACCTGGAACGAGGACTTCGTGGACGAGGACACCGGCGAGGTCGTCTATATCGAACGCAACAACGTCATCGTGGACCGCGAGACGGTTCTCGAAGAGAGACATATCGACGAAATCCTCGAATCGGGCGTCGAAACCATCCTGGTCCACCGGGAGGACGCCTACACCAACGATTTCGCCATCATCTACAACACCCTCCAGAAAGACCAGACCAACTCGGAGAAAGAAGCCATCTTCTACACCTACCGGCAACTGCGCAACTCGGAACCGCCGGATGAGGCGACGGCCCGCGACGTCATCGACAAGCTCTTCTTCTCCGACAAGCGATATGACCTGGGCCAGGTGGGCCGTTTCCGCCTCAACCGGAAACTCAACCTTTCCACCGACCCGAACGTCCGCATCCTGACGAAGGAAGACATCATCGAGATCATCCGCTACCTGATCCAGCTCATCAACTCGAAGGCGACGGTCGATGACATCGACCACCTGAGCAACCGCCGTATCCGTACGGTCGGTGAACAGCTCGCCAACCAGTTCAGCGTGGGCCTGGCCCGCATGGCCCGCACCATCCGCGAACGGATGAACGTGCGCGACAACGAAGTCTTCACGCCGGTGGACCTGATCAATGCCAAGTCCCTCTCCAGCGTGATCAACAGCTTCTTCGCCACCAGCCAGCTGTCCCAGTTCATGGACCAGACCAACCCGCTGGCCGAGATGACGCACAAACGCCGTCTCTCCGCCCTGGGTCCGGGCGGTCTTTCCCGCGACCGTGCCGGTTTCGAGGTCCGCGACGTGCACTACACGCACTACGGCCGCCTCTGCCCGATCGAGACGCCGGAAGGTCCGAACATCGGCCTGATCTCCTCGCTCTGCGTCTATGCCAAGATCAACGACCTGGGCTTCATCGAGACCCCGTACCGCCGCGTGAGCAACGGCCGGGTGGACCTGAGCCCAAACGGAGTGGTCTATCTCAGCGCCGAAGAGGAGGAGAACCAGATCGTGGCCCAGTCCTCCGTCCAGCTGGATGACGAGGGCAACATCCTCGACGAACGCATCAAGTGCCGTCTGGAAGCCGACTTCCCGGTCAAGAGCAAGGAGAGCATCGACCTGATGGACGTGGCCCCCAACCAGGTGGCCTCCATCGCCGCCTCCCTCATTCCGTTCCTGGAACACGACGACGCCAACCGCGCCTTGATGGGTTCCAACATGATGCGCCAGGCAGTCCCGATCATCAAGCCCGAGGCTCCGATCGTCGGTACCGGCCTGGAAGGCCCCGTGGCCCGCGATTCCCGTACGCAGATCGCCGCGGAAGGCAAAGGCGAAGTCGTTTTCGTCGATGCCCGCGAGATCCATATCAAATACGACAAGACCGAGAACGAACGCTTCGTCAGCTTCGATCCTGAAATCACGGTCTATCATCTTCCGCTCTACCGGAAGACCAACCAGAGCACTTCGATCCGCCTGACCCCGATCGTCCGCAAGGGCGACAAGGTGGTTCCCGGCCAGATCCTGACGGAAGGCTATGCCACGCAGAACGGCGAGCTGGCGCTCGGCCGCAACCTGAAGGTGGCCTTCATGCCTTGGAAGGGCTACAACTTCGAGGATGCCATCGTGCTCTCCGAGCGCATCATCCGCGAAGACATCTTCACCTCCATCCATGTGGACGAATACATCATGGAAGTCCGCGACACCAAGCGCGGCATGGAGGAACTCACCGCCGACATTCCGAACGTGAGCGAAGACGCCACCAAGGACCTGGACAAGAACGGTATCATCCGTATCGGCGCCCACGTGGAGCCGGGCGACATCCTCATCGGCAAGATCACCCCGAAGGGCGAAAGCGACCCTTCGCCGGAAGAGAAGCTCCTGCGGGCCATCTTCGGCGACAAGGCCGGCGACGTGAAAGATGCCTCCCTGAAGGCCTCCCCGTCCCTGTCGGGTACGATCATCGGCAAACGCCTCTTCTCCCACGTGGTCAAGGACAACACCAAGAAGGGCAAGGAGAACGCCAAACGCCAGCTGCAGGAAGCCAAGGACGACTTCGACCGCAAGTGCGCCGACCTGCGCGGCCTCTTCCTCGACAAGCTGATGAAGCTGGTCTCGGGCAAGAAGAGCGCCGGTGTCGGCGACCTCTATGGCGCCGAACTTCTCCCGAAGGGCGAATCCTTCTCGCGCGAGTTCCTCGAGCAGATTGACTACAACAACGTCAACCCGGCCAAGTGGACCTCGGACAAGAAGAACAACGAGCTGATCAAAGCGCTCATCAACAACTACCTGATCAAATACAAGGAGTACGACGCGCAGTACAAGCGCATCAACTACAACCTGACCATCGGCGACGAGCTGCCGTCCGGCATCATGAAGCTGGCCAAGGTCTATGTCGCCAAGAAACGCAAGATCCAGGTGGGCGACAAGATGGCCGGCCGCCACGGCAACAAGGGTATCGTGGCCAAGGTGGTCCGCGACGAGGACATGCCGTTCCTCGAAGACGGTACCCCCGTGGACATCGTCCTTAACCCGCTCGGCGTGCCTTCCCGCATGAACCTGGGCCAGATCTACGAGACCGTCCTCGGCTGGGCGGGCCGCGAACTGGGCCTGAAGTTCAGCACCCCGATCTTCGACGGTGCCAGCCTGGAAGACATCTGCAAGTACACCGACGAGGCAGGTCTGCCGCGCTACGGCCGCACGCAGCTGCGTGACGGCGGTACCGGCGAGTACTTCGACCAGCAGGCTACGGTCGGCGTGATCTACATGATCAAGCTGGGCCACATGGTCGATGACAAGATGCACGCCCGTTCCATCGGTCCTTACTCCCTCATCACCCAGCAGCCGCTCGGCGGTAAGGCCCAGTTCGGCGGCCAGCGCTTCGGCGAGATGGAGGTCTGGGCACTCGAAGCCTTCGGTGCCTCCAACATCCTGCAGGAGATCCTGACCATCAAGTCGGACGACGTGACCGGCCGCAGCCGCGCCTATGAAGCCATCGTCAAGGGCGATCCGATGCCGACGCCCGGCATCCCCGAGTCGCTCAACGTGCTGCTCCACGAACTCCGCGGCCTCGGCCTGAGCGTGAAGCTTGACAACTAGTCGTTTTCCAAGTGTTTGACAAGTAAAAAGAAAGGATATGTCTTTAAAGAAAGAGATAAAGGTGAAGAACAACTTCAACAGGATCACCATCGGCCTGGCTTCTCCGGAAGAGATTCTCGAGCAGTCTTCGGGCGAGGTGCTCAAGCCGGAGACCGTCAACTACCGGACCTACAAGCCGGAACGTGACGGACTCTTCTGCGAGCGCATCTTCGGTCCGACCAAGGACTACGAGTGCCACTGCGGAAAGTACAAGCGGATCCGCTACCGCGGCATCGTCTGCGACCGCTGCGGTGTGGAGGTGACCGAGAAGAAGGTTCGCCGCGAACGGATGGGCCACATCAGCCTGACGGTGCCCGTCGCCCACATCTGGTATTTCCGCTCGACGCCCAACAAGATCGGTTATCTGCTGGGTATCCCTTCCAAGAAACTGGAAGCCATCATCTACTACGAGAAATACGTGGTGATGCACGCCGGCGCAGCCAAGGAACTGAAAGACCACCCGGTGAACGACCTGGACCTGCTGGCCGAAGAGGAATACCTCGACGTGCTCGACAAGCTGCCCAAGGGCAACCAGGAACTGCCCGACGACGATCCGCAGAAGTTCGTCGCCGGCATGGGTGCCGAAGCCATCTACGAGATGCTCAAGAACGTGGATCTGGACACCCTCTCCTATGACCTGCGCAACAAGAGCCAGAAAGAGACTTCCCAGCAGCGGAAGGCGGAAGCCCTCAAGCGCCTGAGCGTGATCGAGGCTTTCCGCGAGTCGAAGGAGATCAACCACCCGGAATGGATGGTGATGAAGGTCATCCCGGTCATCCCGCCGGATCTCCGCCCGCTCGTCCCGCTGGACGGCGGCCGCTTCGCCACCAGCGACGTGAACGACCTCTACCGCCGCGTAATCATCCGCAACAACCGCCTCAAACGGCTCATCGAGATCAAGGCGCCCGAGGTGATTCTCCGCAACGAGAAACGCATGCTGCAGGAAGCCGTGGATTCGCTGTTCGACAATTCCCGCAAGTCCAACGCGGTCAAGAGCGAGGCCAACCGCACGCTGAAATCCCTGTCCGACAGCCTCAAGGGCAAGCAGGGCCGTTTCCGCCAGAACCTCCTCGGCAAGCGTGTCGACTACTCCGCCCGAAGCGTCATCGTCGTGGGTCCGGAGCTTTCGATGCACGAATGCGGCCTTCCGAAATACATGGCCGCCGAGCTCTACAAGCCGTTCATCATCCGCAAGCTCATCGAGCGCGGCATCGTCAAGACGGTCAAGAGCGCCAAGAAGATCGTGGACCGCAAGGACCCGGTCATCTGGGATATCCTCGAAAACGTGATGAAGGGACACCCGGTGCTCCTGAACCGTGCACCGACCCTGCACCGCCTCGGTATCCAGGCCTTCCAGCCCCGCATGATCGAAGGCAAGGCCATCCAGCTCCACCCGCTCGCCTGTACGGCTTTCAACGCCGACTTCGACGGCGACCAGATGGCCGTCCACTTGCCGCTGGGCAACGCCGCCATCCTGGAGGCGCAGCTGCTGATGCTCGGTTCCCACAACATTCTCCATCCGGCCAACGGCGCGCCGATCACGGTGCCGTCGCAGGACATGGTCCTCGGCCTGTACTACATCACCAAGGAGCGTGAGGGTGCCAAGGGCCAGGGCATGAAGTTCTACGGACCGGAAGAGGCGATCATCGCCAAGAATGAAGGCCGCGTGGAATGGCAGACCAAGTGCGAGGTGCGCATCCCCGTTGACAAGACCGACCTGAGCAAAGGCTACAAGATGCAGCCCACCACCGTGGGACGCATCCTCTTCAACCAGCTGGTCCCGGACGAAGTTCCGTACATCAACACCCTGCTGAAGAAGAAGTCGCTCCGCGACATCATCGGCGTGGTGCTCAAGCACACCAGCATCGCCCGCACCGCACAGTTCCTGGACGACATCAAGAACCTCGGCTACCGCATGGCCTTCGAGGGCGGCCTGTCGTTCAACCTGGGCGACGTGATCATCCCGGCAGAGAAAGCGGAACTGGTCGAGGACGGCTACCAGCAGATTGCAACCTGGCAGGCGGCCTACGACATGGGTACCATCACCAACAACGAACGCTACAACCACGTCATCGATATCTGGACCACCGTCAACACGCAGCTGACCAACATCGTGGAGCAGCGCATCCGCGAGGACAAGCAGGGATTCAACCCGGTCTACATGATGCTGGACTCCGGTGCCCGTGGTTCGAAGGAGCAGATCCGCCAGCTCTGCGGTATGCGAGGCCTGATGGCCAAGCCGCAGAAATCCGGATCCACCGGTGCCGACATCATCGAGAACCCGATTCTGGCCAACTTCAAGGAAGGCCTGAGCGTGCTCGAGTACTTCATCTCCACCCACGGTGCCCGTAAGGGTCTGGCCGATACCGCCCTGAAGACGGCAGACGCCGGTTACCTGACCCGCCGTCTGGTGGACGTCTCCCACGATGTGATCATCAACGAGGAAGACTGCGGCACGCTCCGCGGCCTGGTGGCTACGGCCATCAAGAACAAGGATACCGTGGTCGAAAGCCTCGGCGAACGCATCCTCGGCCGTACCTCGGTCCACGACATCTACAACCCGCTCACCGGCGAGAAGATCCTGAGTGCAGGCGACCAGATCACCGAAGACCTGGCCGACCTGATCGAGAGCCTCCCGATCGAGCAGGTCGAGATCCGTTCGGTGCTCACCTGCGAGTCGAAGAAGGGTGTCTGCGCGAAGTGCTACGGCCGCAACCTGGCGACGGGCCGCATGGTCGAGAAGGGCGAAGTGGTCGGCGTAATCGCCGCCCAGTCCATCGGCGAGCCGGGTACCCAGCTGACCCTGCGTACCTTCCACGTCGGTGGTACCGCTTCGAACGTGGCTTCCGAAAGCGAAATCGTCTCCAAGTATGAAGGCCGCCTCGAATTCGAGGAACTCCGTACCATCACCAAGGTGGATGAAAAGGGCGAGCACACCATCGTGGTGAGCCGCGCGACCGAAATGCGCATCGTGCACCCGGTCACCGACATCACCCTGGGCCAGTACAACATCCCTTACGGTTCCGAACTCTTCAAGAAAGACGGCGAGAGCGTGGTCCCGGGCGACCGCATCTGCAACTGGGATGCCTACAACGCCCTGACCATCACTGAAATCTCCGGTAAGGCCGTGTACGACAACATGCTCGAAGGCGTGACCTACCGCGACGAGGCTGCCGACGAGTTCATGCAGCACCGCGAGAAAGTGGTCATCGAGGCCCGCGACAAATCGAAGAACCCGACCATCCGCATCCTCGGCGAGGACGGCATGGAGCTCAAGCAGTACAACCTGCCTGTGGGCGCCCACGTGATGGTCGAGGACGGCCAGGAGATCAAGGTCGGTGACATCATCGTCAAGATCCCGAGGGCCATCGGCAAGTCGGGCGACATCACGGGCGGTCTGCCGCGCGTGACCGAGCTCTTCGAGGCCCGCAACCCGTCGAACCCGGCCATCGTGTCGGAGATCAACGGCGAAGTCGTCATGGGCAAGAACCGCCGCGGTAACCGCGAGATCATCATCCGCGCCCGCAGCGGCGAAGAGAAACGCTACCTGGTTCCGCTGTCCAAGCAGATCCTCGTCCAGGAGAACGACTACGTCCGGGCCGGCATGCCGCTGTCCGACGGCGCCGTCTCCCCGACCGACATCCTCAACATCCTCGGTCCGATCAAGGTGCAGGAATACATCGTCAACGAGATCCAGGAAGTGTACCGGATGCAGGGCGTGAAGATCAACGACAAGCACTTCGAAGTGATTGTCCGCCAGATGATGCGCAAGGTCGAGATTGTCGATCCGGGCGACACCCGCTTCCTGCCTGAGCAGTTGGTGGACAAGCTCGAATTCCTCGAGGAGAACGACAACATCTACGACAAGAAGGTCGTCACCGAATCCGGCGACTCCGAAAACCTCCATGCAGGCCAGATCGTGACGGTGCGTCAGCTCCGCGACGAGAACTCCCTGCTGAAGCGTTCCGACAAGCGGCTGGTCGAAGCCCGCGACGCCATTCCCGCCACCTCCAACCAGGTGCTCCAGGGTATCACCCGCGCCGCCCTGCGTACCAACAGCTTCATGTCGGCCGCTTCCTTCCAGGAAACGACCAAGGTGCTCTCCGACGCCGCCATCCGCGGCAAGGTCGACACCCTCGAAGGCCTGAAGGAAAACGTGATCTGCGGACACCTGATTCCGGCCGGTACCGGCCAGCGCGAATTCGACAACCTGATTGTCGCCTCGATGGACGACTACCAGAAACTGGCCGCCTCGCGGAAGAAACAATAGGAAAGGCTATGGCAATCATCCGTCCCCTGAGAGGTTTCACCCCGAAGATCGGAAAGAATTGCTTCATTGCTGAAAATGCTGTAATCATCGGCGACGTAACCATCGGCGATGATTGCAGCATTTGGTATGGAGTAGTCCTGCGGGGTGACGTCAACACCATCAAGATCGGCAACCGCGTGAACATCCAGGACAACGCCAGCGTCCACACGCTCTACCAGCGCTCGGTCACCATCATCGGCGACGACGTGTCGGTCGGGCACAACGCCGTGGTGCACGGCGCCAAGGTCGGCAACGACGTCCTGGTGGGCATGGGTGCCGTCCTGATGGACAATGCCGAAATCGCCGACGGCAGCATCATCGCCGCCGGTGCCGTGGTCCTGAGCAATGCGAAACTGGAACCGGGCGTCTATGCCGGCGTCCCCGCCAAGAAGGTCAAGGACGGCTCCGAATCCGTCACCGCCGCCGCCCACAAGAACGCCCAGGGCTATATGATGTACAAGGAGTGGTATAAGTAGCTGACAATTATAACTACTAATCTGTATAAACGAGGGTGACCAGAGCAGCCACCCTCGTTTTTTGTCAGCGTCGTGATAATTTAGGATCACCGGAAGTCCCGGATAGGCGGTTCAGTCTTGCCGACGTATAACGGCCGGATACGGCCTGTCGCCTGGGGATACATTATAACATTTCGTGGCGATGCTTTTCGCGGCGTCGCCTTTCGCCAAACGTGCGCAGCTGACCTGCCATAGAGGCCGTCGGATAAGCTTCTGCTGCGCACACCCGCCGTCAAAAGGCCGATATCGCGGCTATCCTACATTATATGGCATCTGGTCAGTCTTGTGTGCGCGCACTATGGCAGGAAAAGCAGATCAGCGGACAAAACGGGAATCGGGTGGCGAATACCGGCAGATAGCTTGTTTTGACGCGACGACAACGTAGAAGCGCTCACATTGCCGTCACGCCGTTCTTTTTCGGGAAATCGCCTCGATCGCTGCCGCGACGGCGTTGTCAGGCGGTTCACATCGTCGTCGTGACCAAACAACACGCGCTGCGGGCACGGCCGGCCGACGAAAAATCCGTCCGGCCTCCCTGTCTCCACCCAGTTCCAGCAGTGATCCATAATTTAGTCAACCTTCGAAGTGAATCTGCAATAGATGATGTGTTAAACGAAAAAAAGGAGGGTGTATTCTATGACTTTCCCAAGGAATACACCCTTTTTTTTCTGTCGCAGGAAGCCGTTTACAGTGCCGGAGGCGTGCACTGTTCATCGGTCAACACACCCTTGCGGTTGTCCTTGACATCCCACCATACGCGGTTGCTCACATCGTCGGTCTTGTTGGAAAGATCCTGGAGGGCAATCACGTAGTTGTCGTAGTTGTAGGCCACGTCGGTATCGGTGTAATAACCCAGCCGATACGGATAGTGGTCGTTTCCGGAGTCGATGGCGCCCGGGCCGACCGGCATGTACGGAATATCGAGACGACGCCAGTCAGACCAGGCCTCTATGCCGTCAGCCATGTACGTGGCAATCCAACGCTGGATGGCGATCTGTTCAAGCGCATCCTGCCCATTTCCGCCCTTATAGGCGACGTCGGCGCTGGCAATGTACGCGTCAGCACCCTCAGCACCCCACTGCTCGAACGAAGCTTTGATGCCGGCCTCGTAAAGGCTCTTCGCATCAGCGGAAATCCAGCCACGCCAGGCAGCCTCGGCTTCCGTCAACAGCACGCGGGCTGCCGGAATGATGGGAACCGTTGCGCCCATGCCCAGCAGGCTGCTGGCAATGGAGCAGCAGCAGCCGCTCCAGGAAGCGACCTCGTTGTTGCTGCGAAGGCCGAACGGAATCCCATAGAAGGAGTCGTAGCTGTCACGCGGAAAACTGGCTTCGCTGCGGCTGCCCTTGTAACCTTCGATGTCGAAGTACTTGAACATGCGGTTGTCCTTGAGCGCCTTCATCTGCTCCACGATGAACATGTTCGGAACCGCGTTGAAACCAGCGCCGGAATAGTCGGGAGATACCCAGTAGTACAGACGGTTCCAGTAGAGGTCATCGTAGGTATAGTTGAAGTCGTCGGCCGGGCTGGTCATGCCGCCGTCGGCATAGGCCGCGGCAAATCGGGTCTTGCCGGCGGAAGGATCCACGTCGCAGAGCTTGATGGCCAGCATCATGCGGATCGAGGCGTTGAGTTTCTTCCATTTGCTGATATCGCCGCCGAAAATGATGTCATTGGACGAGAGAGCACCGTTGGTGTCAAACTGGCGGAAAGCTTCCGTCAGGATGGCATCGAGCTGCGTGTAAACGTCTTTCTGCGTATCGTATTTCGGTTTCCAGATGTCTTCGCTCTCACCCTTGAACGCCTCAGAAAGGACAATCGGGCCCATGATGTCGGTCAGCGACATATAGTAGTATCCCATAAGGGTCTTCGCCGCTGCGATCTGGTTGGCCGCACTGCCGAACGATGTAACGTTAATCAGGTCCTTCTGCTCGGGATCCTCGTTCATCTGGATGATCATATTGAGGTTCTTCAGTGCATACAGGTAAATGCCATTGGCGCGGGAGAATTGGGCCGTTGTCGCGAGCGGGCCATACTGGTTGTTTTTCGACTCGGAGATATAACCGGTCCATTCCAGCTGGAACGGATCATAGCCGTTGGTGGCATCGCCGAGGGAGAAGTATGGGATATACCGGCACGCATAGGTGAACAAGTAGCCGGTGAATGCCGTAGAGGGCGCGTTTGGGCTCTTGTTGATGTCTCCGAAATCCACGCAACCGGTAAGGAGAACAAGGGCCGACAGGACCGAAACGAGAATGTTCTTCATTTTTTTCATATTTATTCCTCCCAGATAATTAGAATGTTAAGTTGATTGTCGCACCAAAGGTCCGGGTGGACATGGCCTGACCGCCTTCCAGATAATAGTAGTCCGTACCGACGACCTCGGACGGGTCGATGTTCGGAATGGCAGAATAGATCAACCAGGGATTGTTGGCCACGAAAGCGATGCTGGCCCGCGTCAGACCGATACCCAGGCTGTTGACGAATTTCCTGGGCAGCTCGTAGCGGAGGGAAACTTCGCGGAGTTTGACGTAGGTACGGTCGTACACCCACTTGTCGCAGTCGTAATAGGCCTTGTAGTGATAGTACTGATAGGCATCGATATAGCCGGACATCGGGTTTCCGTCCGAGTCAACACCTTCCACAAATACACCGCCGCCGCACGGAACCGGTTCGCGTTCGTTGACGCCGTTCGGATTGAGTTTGGCGGTAGAGGCCAGCACACCGGAACCGGTACCCCACATGTTGGTCCAGGAGACCATCGAACCGCCGACCATGAAATCGAGGGAAGCGTGGAGCGAAAGACCCTTGTAGCGGATGTCGGTATTGAAACCGCCCGTGAATTTGGGCTGCACGTTGCCGACCACCTCTTCACGGTTCAGATCGTAGGTCGGGCGTACGTCACCCCAGGTTTTGTTGCCGGCCTGCAGGATCAGTTGCCCCTTGTCGTTGCGGGCCCAGCGGCCGGCCGAAGTGATCACGCCGATCGGCTGACCCTTTACGGCCTTGTCGTACCAGGCATAGTAGAAGCGTGTCCAGTAGATGGTGTACTCATCCTGCTCGGGCGTCAGTTCAATCAGCGTGTTGATGTTGCGGGCGATGTTGGCACTCAGGCTCCATTCGAAGTCGCGCGTACGGACGGGCGAACCGCCGAGCTGGACCTCGATGCCCTCGTTGCGCACCATGCCGGCGTTCATCGTCCGGTAGGAATAACCGGTCTGGGCCAGGGTATTCGCACTGATGATGGAGTTCTTCGTATTCTTGCGGTACAGGTTGATGTCGCCATTGAAACGGTTGTTGAACATCTTGAATTCGGTACCGACCTCATAAGAGGTGGAGATAGTCGGCCTGATGTTCGGATTGACCTGCTCATTGGGTTCATACATGGAGTTCACGCCGTTCGTCTTGGCACCCACAGTATAGGTCTTGTAGATATTGTAGGCACCCAGCGTCGAACCCACCTGGGCCACGGAACCGCGAATCTTCCAGAAGTTCAGCCAGGGAGCGTCAATCAATTTGCTGGCCATGAACGAGAGGGAGCCGCCGCCGTAGAGGTAGCCGTTGTTGTCCGGGTTCAGACGGGAATCCACGTCGTAACGGATGGAACCGTCGAGATAGACGAGGTCGTCCCAGCCGATGGTGGTCGTGCCGAAGAGCGAACGGGTTTTGAAATGCTCTTCCGAGTTGTTGGTCGAATACGTACCCACGGAAGCGGCCAGGTTGTAGAAACCGTCGATGGTCAGTCCGCCGTTGGTCGAACTGTTCAGGTACCAGTAGTCGTAGCTGCGGGCCTCGGCGAAAGCGGCCGCCTCAATGGTCAGACGGTTGTCGGCGAACTGGTCGTGCCACATCAGGTAGGCCTGGGCCGTGAAGTCGTTCGACTGGTTCTGGTAGGTACGGAAATACGGGTCAAAAGCCGTGGAACCACTGCCGTACTTGGCTTCGTAACGGGTGTTGTTGATGTACTCGTTCAAACGGACACCCAGGCGGAAGTTGAGCGGAAGGGAAGCATACACGTCACCAGAGAGCATGTGGTAGTTGCGGGTGGTGTAGCGATTGAAATTATCGAGCGTGCCATAGGGGTTGTCGTGGAAGTTCGCACGCAGGTCATCGGTATCGACGATGTTCCAGGTCCGCCACGATCCGTCGGGACGGAGATAATCCTTGTAATAGGAGATATTGACGTTGGTCTGGCCCCACTGCGTAAAGTCGCACATGACGTTGCCGGCCTCGGAGTAGCCCTCGGCGGCACCGTTCTCATTGCGGTGATACCGGTAACGGTAGCTCATGTCGGCGGTCAGCCATTTGGCCGGCTTGAAAGTCGTGGCTACGGAAAGGGAACGGCGGACGGCCTTCGAATTGTACATGACGCCCTGGCGATCCACGTTGGTAAAAGCTACGCGGGTGCTCAGGTCTTTCATCGACTTGGAGAAAGCGATGTTGGTGGTGTTCGACCAGGCCGGACGGGCCATGTCGCCCAGGTTCAGGCGATAGCTCCAGGGTTCCGCCTTGCCGTACCACTCGGGAACGGTCGGGTCCCAGGAAATGGCCGGACGGACCATCGTTTTGTCGTCGAAACGCGGACCCCAGTTCTCATCGTCGCCATAGTCCATGGCGAAGGTGCCGTCGCCCAGGTCGTAGCCGCCCACTTCGCCGAAGAGGAAAGCCGCCGAAGTATAATCGTAGGCATCCTTGCCGTAGGTGTTGGCCATGTTGGTCAGGCCGGATGCCAAAGAACCACCGCCATAGAGCTTGTTGTAGTCGATGTGGTTGTAATACATCTCAACCGCCGTCGTGTGCGAGAATTCGATCATGCTGCGGCCTTCCTCTGCTTTCTTGGTAGTGACAATCACCGCGCCATTGGCTCCACGGGAACCATACAGCGCCGTTGCGGAGGGACCTTTCAGCACGTTGATACTCTCTACGTCATCCATGTTGACGGCGCGGGCTTCGACGATTGTTCCGTCAACCACATAGATTGGCTGCGAACCGGCGGCGTTGCTGTAGGAAGTCGTACCACGAAGGACGATGGAACCTTCGTTGAAGGTGGAACCGCCTGCGCTCCAGATCTGGGCACCTGCGATCTTACCGGCCAGCGAGTTGCCAAGATCGGAACTGTGGGTAGCCGTAATCTGCTCCTGGTTGAGCGTCTGTGCAGAATAACCGATGGCTTTCTGCTTGCGGGTCAAGCCCTGGGCTGTCACCACGACCGCATCCAGCAATTCGGTCTCATCTTCCAGCGTGACATTGACTACGCCGTTCCCAACAACGACAATGGCCGTCTTCATGCCGACGAACGAAATGGTCAGCGTGGCGTCCTTCGGGACATTCGAAAGGACGAATTCGCCCGAAACGCCCGTGGAGGTACCGTTAGTCGTGCCGGTAACCACCACGAATGCGCCGGCTACGGGATCACCGAAGCCGTCGCTGACCGTGCCTTTCACCTGGATGTTCTGGGCGAAAGCCGCCAGAGACACCGCAAGCAGAAGACAAGTCAAAACGAATTTGTTTTTCTTCATAGGTCTGTTTGGTTATTAAGTTAATAACCAAACTCCACGGAACCCATTCCTTCCCTTGGCTCGCTTTTGGAGGCTGCGGAGGAAGATTAACCCATTAATACATATTGATTATGAAAAACGATTCCTTTGGGGTCCTGTCACTTTTTGACCGACAGATCAAGGATCTCGAGTCCGGCGTAGGCTACTATCGTACCTATGAGACGCTGAAACACTATCGCGTCGTCCGCAAGCACCTCTCCGCGTATATCCAAAAACAATATGATCGAAGTGAAATGCCGTTCGGAGAAATCCGATATGCATTTGTCATCGGCTTCGACACATGGATGCGGAAGGAACTGTCTCTTGCCCCCAACAGCGTGTGGGGGTATATGACCATTCTGAAACACATCTGCACCCTGGCGCGGAATGAGGGACTGATGGGAATCAACCCTTTTGCCTCATATGTCAACAGATACACGAAAGTTGACCGAGGATACCTGAATGAAGAGGAAATCTCCAGGCTGGCAAGCGTTGATACCTCGTCATACACACAAGAACTGGTCAGGGACCTCTTTGTCTTTTCTGCTTTCACCGGGCTTTCCTATATAGATATAAAAGGATTGCGCAAGGAAAACATCCACTGTCTGTTCGACGGAAACTGGTGGATTGTCAAACGGAGGCAGAAGACGAAAGTAGAGTCATCCGTCCGTTTGCTGGAAGTACCCCTGAAACTGGTACGGAAATGGAACGGCTCAGCGACCGATGGCCACCTTTTCCCGGTTCCCAGCAACACATGCTGCAACAAAACCCTGCGGATCCTGACGAAAAGATGCGGAATCGACCGCAGAGTCACATTCCACGTCGGCCGGCACACATTTGCGACGCTGGCGCTCAACCGGGGATTGCCAATCGAGAGTCTGAGCAGCATACTCGGACACACGAACATCCGCACGACGCAGATCTATGCCAAAATAACCCGGAAGAAAATCAGTGAGGACATGGTGCTGCTGGCCCAAGGCATCAGTGAAATGGAAAAGAGCATTTGCGGGAGCCTGTAAAATCTGACTCCGCCGCCCACAAGAACGCCCAGGGCTATATGATGTATAAAGAATGGTATGAATAGCTGTCTGCCTGCGGGCCGGCGATCTGCCGGACCAGCTGCCTGAGGACAGTGTCTTCACCGGTCGAGAAGAAGGTCGAAAGGCCCGCCTTCCCGGCCGGTTGCTTTTTCCCGGTACGCTCGCGCAGGTCTGCCAGCACGCGCTGCGCCTGGCGGGCAACGGCCGGCGCCGGGTTGACGATGGCGGCGCGGCCGTCCACGATCCTGGCGATGGTGCCGGTCAGGAACGGATAATGGGTGCAGCCCAGCACGATGTGGTCAGCGCCCGCTTCCAGCATCGGCCGGACATAGCGGCCTACGAGCGATTCGGCCTCGGGACCCGCCACTTCTCCCCGCTCGACCAGTTCGACCAGGCCTGTCCCTACCTGCTCGATCACTTTCACCCGGCCGGAGAAGCGGGCCAGGGTATTGAGATACAGGCGTCCCTTGAACGTCCCGGCTGTGGCGAGCACGCCCACCACCCCGCTCTGCGAACGCAGGGCGGCCGGCTTGAGGGCCGGTTCCATACCCACGAAGGGGATTTCGAAAGCCGAACGGAGCGTCGAAATGGCCGCCGCCGTAGCCGTATTGCAGGCGACGACAACGACTTCCGCTCCTTGTGAGATGAGAAAGCGGCTTACGGCCATCGCCCGATCGACCACAAAGGCGGGGTCTTTCGGACCGTAAGGGCAATAAGCCCCGTCTGAAACATAAGAGAAATCTTCTGCGGGCATCACCGCCCGCAACTCCTTCCAAACTGAAAGGCCACCTACACCAGAGTCGTAAACACCGATCATTTCAGAATCAAAGATACGAAAAAAAATCAAGGTATAAAATAGGATATTTAAAAAAATTATCTTACTTTTACACATTCTTTGCGCCGTTTGAAAGCAGTTGTTTTCTTTCGATTCAAGGACGATGTTAAAAAAGAAAGAAAAAAATAATTAGCAAACCGGTCCCGGCGCCTGGAATATAAAAGAGATTTTGAAATAAAAATAAATTATTATAAATTTGTGACGTACAAAAGGCCCAAAAAGCATTAATTTGAAATTCATCAACCTATTTATTTTTTAACTTAATAACCAAAACTCCATGAAAAAAGTCAGTTTAGTTTTGACAACCCTGCTGATGGCTTTCTCGCTCTTCGCGCAGAACATCGCCGTCAGAGGTACTGTGACTGATGCAAGCACAGGAGAACCGGTGGCATTTGCGTCCATCGCGGTCAAAGGTACGACCAGCGGAACTTCTTCCGGTCTGGACGGCACCTACACCCTCAACGCACCTGCCAACGCGACACTTGTTTTCAGCTTCATCGGCTACAAGACGCAGGAGATCGTCGTCAACGGACGCACCGTGGTCGACTGCGCACTGGCCGCAGACGCTGAGTATCTGGAAGACGTGATCGTCATCGGTTACGGTACGACCCGCCGCGAGGCGAAGACCGGTGCCGTGTCGACCGTCAAGGCCGACGAGATCGCAGCCGTCCCGGCTTCGTCCGTCGACAAGATGCTGGCCGGTAAGATGGCCGGTGTGACCATCTCCTCCGAGACCGGACAGCCGGGTTCCAACTCGCAGATCCGTATCCGCGGTACATCATCCATCAACGCCGGCAACGAGCCTCTCTGGGTCGTCGACGGTATTCCGGTGATGTCGGGTGACCAGAGCTACTTCACCAACACGAACAACGCCATCGCCGCCATCAACCCGAACGATATCGAGAGCCTGACCGTCCTGAAGGACGCGGCTGCCGCCTCCATCTACGGTTCCCGCGCTGCGAACGGTGTCATCCTGGTGACCACCAAGAGCGGTAAAGCCGGCAAGGCTTCGTTCAGCGCCCGTGCGAAATTCGGTGTCAGCACCCTCGCCAACGACAATCACTTCCGCGTGATGACCGGCCAGGAGCTGTATGACTTCTACAAAGTGGCCTACGCCAACGCCGGCCGCGACATCAACAACTACTACGATCCGAGCACGCCCAACAAGCCGATGACCGACTGGATCAAGGAACTGACCCGCATGGGCCGCCTGCAGGAGTACGAGGTCAACGCAACGGCCGGTACCGAAAGGGGCCGTTTCTACTCCTCCCTCTCCTATCAGGACAACCAGGGTGTCTCTTACGCCACGAGCTACAAGCGTCTCACCGGTCGTGTGAACTCCGACTATAAGCTGACCCGTACCCTGGACATCGGTACCCGCGTGAACATCGCCTACACCGAGAACCACGATACGGAAATGCAGAGCCTGTACTACTCCAACCCGTTCTTCGCCGGCCTGATCATCCGCCCGTGGACCCCGCTCTTCGACCCGGAAACCGGCGAGTACAACCAGAACATTCCGGAGAACTCCAACACCAACCCGCTCTGGAACGCCCTCTGCCACGGTGAAGACCAGTGGGAGAAACAGTTCCGTACGCAGGCTTCCATGTACCTGCAGTGGGAGCCGATCGAAGGCCTCGTGTTCAAGACCAACAACATGTTTGAAGGCACCTTCGGCCAAGGTATCCGCTACTGGGGTCCGGACCCGGGCGATACCGAAGGTACCCTCCAGGGTTCCCGCAGCCAGTATATCCAGCTGACGACCTCCAACACCGCCACCTACAGCAAGATGTTCGGCGACCACTCGCTACGCGTCATGCTCGGCCAGGAGGCCATGAGAAGGACCTACGCCAGCCTCTACGGCTACGCCCCGGGCGTGGATGCCAACATCCCGTACTTCTCCACCTCGACCGACAGCAGCAGCAACATTTCCGATTCGTTCAATGCCCGCACCCTGCTCTCCTTCTTCGGCAACGTGGACTACAACTATGCCAACCGCTACTTCCTGGCCGCCTCGATCCGTGAGGATGGGTCCTCGCTCTTCGGCGCCAAGAACAAATGGGGTACCTTCTGGTCCGCTTCCGCTTCCTGGAACATCACCAACGAGGAATGGATGAAGAGCACTTCCAACTGGCTCTCGCTCCTGAAACTGCGTGCCAGCTACGGTGTCAACGGTAACAACAACATTTCCCCGTACCGCGCTTACGGCGTGTACGCTTCCAGCGCCTACAACGGCGGCAACGGCATGCTGCCGTCCAGCCCGGCCAACGACCTCCTCTCCTGGGAGCTCAACAAGACCTGGAACGTGGGTCTGGACTTCGCCTTCTTCAACAACCGTCTCAACGGCCAGATCGACCTCTATACCCGTAACACCAGCGACATGCTGCTCAGCAAGTCGGTGCCGCAGACCTCCGGTTTCGGCAGCAACTTCATGAACATCGGTTCGATGAACAACAAGGGTATCGAGTTCCAGCTGGAAGGCGACATCATCCGCAGCACGGACTTCGTCTGGACCGCGGGCTTCAACATCGCCTACAACAAATCGACGGTCCTCGACCTGGGTGACGACGAATGGATGGCCTCTTCCTACGACAGCCGTCTGCGTCACGTCGTGGGCAAGAACTTCTACAACTTCTACCTGAAGGATTACTACGGTGTTGACCCGACCAACGGCGACGCCCTCTTCCGCGCCACCGATCCGGAACACCCGGACGATCAGTCCTACTACCTGCTGACCAACGACTACAACCAGGCCCGCTACATCTACGCCGGTTCCCCGGAGCCGAAGTTCACGGGCGGCTTCAACACCAGCATCAACTGGAAAGGCCTCGAACTGAGTGTCTATACCGAATTCAAGACGCACAACTACGTGTACATCTATGAATGGCGCTACATAAACGCCGACGGTAACCAGATGACGATGAACCAGCGTGCCAGCGCCCTCAACTACTGGAAGCAGCCGGGTGACACCGGTGTCCAGCCCAGACCGGTTGCCGGCAACGCGACCAACTCCTACGGCAACTCCACCCGCTGGCTGCAGCGCGGCGACTATCTCCGTATCAAGGATGTCACCCTGTCGTACAACCTTCCGCAGAATCTTCTCAAGAAGATCAACATGAAGGGCGCCAAGGTGTATGTCAGCGCCCTGAACCCCTACACGTTCCACGATGTGGACTGGTGGGATCCTGAACGCGGCATGGAAGGCATGGGCTGGGGTATCTACCCGCACACCAAGACCTTCGCCGGCGGTATCGAACTCACTTTCTAAATTAAGGAGGCAAGACAATGAAAAAGTATATTATCGCTCTCTTCGCAGTCCTGACCCTGGTCACTTCCTGCAACGTGAAGGAATTCCTGACCGAGGATCCCGTGATGTCGCAGAGTACGGAACTGACGCTCTCCGACTACAATGGCCTGAACAAGGCAGTGGCTGGTGCCTACTCCCCGCTGGCAAGCAGCACCTGGTACGGCAACTTCTTCGTGCTTGACGCCGAGATGCGTGCCGGCAACGCCATGATTCCGATCAACACGAACTTCCAGTCCGGTCGTATGTCGGTTCCTTACCACATGACCTACGAACCCAGCTCGACCTCCGGTCTCTGGGGCACGGCCTACTTTGTGATCTCCGCCTGCAACAATGTGCTCAATGCCATTGAAACCAACGCGGAGAATCTGGTGACCAGCTCCGTGACGACGGCCGACCTGAACAACCTCAAGGCCGAAGCCCTCGCCCTGCGCGGCTTCGCCCATTTCGACCTGCTCCGCCTCTACAGCCGTCTGGACGGCTCCAACGGGGAATACGGCGTGTGCGTAATCACTACGCCCCAGCTCCCGACCGACATGCCGGCCCGCGCCACCGTCGAGGAAACCTACACGCAGATCATCAAGGACCTGACCGACGCCGAAAGCCTGATGGCCGACAGCTATGTCCGCAGCGGCGTGACCGACAGCAAGGCGGTCTTCACCAAAGATGCCATCCAGGCCCTCCTGGCCCGCGTCTATCTGTACCATAAGGACTATGCCAAGGCTTCCGAGTACGCCAGCAAGATCATCAACAGCGGACGCTACTCCCTCTGGACGGCCGATGAATATACCTCCGTGTGGGGTAAGGACGTCGCCGGCAACGGTGGTGAAGTCATCTTCGAAGTCTATGGCAAGCGCTCCAACGCCTACGATGCTTACTGGGAAGGTCCTTCCCACATGACCAACCCGCTCGGCTACGCCGACTGCGCAGCGACCGACCAGCTCGCCGACCTCTTCGAGGACGGTGATGTGCGCGGCACCACCGGTATCCGCGGAAAGGACGACGGCAAGGCCATGTTCTGCACCGACAAGGACGAAGCTTCCGGCGGACAGCTCTGGACCATGAAGTACTACGGCAAGGGCGAAGGCAATGCGACCTCCACCCCGGACGTGAGCAACACCATCGTGCTGCGTCTCTCCGAGATGTACCTCATCCGTGCTGAAGCTGCCGTGAACGGTTCCGGTACGACCGCCCTGGCCGACCTGAACGCCATCCGCGCCGCCCGCGGCGCCAGCCCGCTGACCAGCGCCGGCAAGGCCGACGTTGCCCTCGAGCGTCGTCTGGAACTCAATTTCGAAGGCCACCTCTGGTTCGACCTCGACCGCACCGGCGGTTCGGTCTCCTACTCGGATGCCAACATCACGCGCAATATCGAACCCACCTCGAAATTCTGGGCTCTCCCGATTCCGAAGCTGCAGGTCGATATCAACGAGAATCTGAAACAAAACCCGGGCTACGGGAACTAATCGACTACTGACATGAAAAAGATATTTTACCTTATCAGTATCGTGGTGCTGGGATTTCTGGCTGCTTCCTGCAACATCAACGAATTCCCCACTTTCGATGACAACGATGCTTTCGCGGCATTCAAGACAAGTTCCGTCACCGTCGCCGAAAATGTCGGTACCGTCAATATCCCGGTACACGTCACTTCCCTCAAAGGTGTCGCCACGACGGTCTCCTATGAATTCGTCAACGGCTCCGCCTCCCAGGGCGTCGATTTCGAAGACGCATCGGGCAGCGGTACGATCAGTTTCGCCGCCGGGGAATCCGAAAAGTACATCACGGTGAAGATCATCGAGCACCCCGGTGTGTTCACCGGTGACCTCCGCTTCAGCGTGAAGTTCAAATCGACCGGCGATGTGAAAGCGGGCGCCGGCAACAGCTGCGCCGTTACCATCAACGACCTTGACCATCCGCTCTCCGCAATTCTGGGCAGTTACAGCTGCAAAACCATGGATGCCTGGGGCGGCGACAACGAGTGGACGATGACCTTCATAAAAGACGACTCTGACGTAACGAAGGTTTGGATCTACAACATTTGGGCAGCCGACAGCTGGGCCGACATGGACACGATCTACTACGGCATCGTCGATGATGACATGACCACGATCACCATTCCGCTCGGACAGGAGTCCGAGTACAAGTACAGCAACGGCAACCCGATCACGCTGCTCGGCTTCGACGGTGAAAGCGGCCACGACGAAGGCAACATGGTCGTCTCGATCAAGGACGGCGGCAAGACCCTGGTGTGGGATCCTGATTTCGGCCCGTGGGCCTGGATTGAGGGAGCCGGCAACATCAACATCCTCTACGGCGGTTTCACCTGCACGAAGATTGACGAATAGTCTTGCATAAATCTGTTTGAAAAGGGAGAAAATTGGATTTTCTCCCTTTTTTTTCGTACTTTAGTGTGATTATTGCTATACGTGAGAAAACACAATCTATCATGAAACGGATTATTTTGCTGATTGCTTGCCTGGCTCTCGCCATGGGAGCCCGGGCCCAGATTCAAGCCTACACAACCTGGCCTTACCAATACCCTGATTTCCAAAAGGGTAAACTGATCCTTTCGAACGGACAGGAGCGCATCATGCCCATCAATATCCATCTGCTCAAGGGAGACCTGCATTTCATTGACGACAAAGGTGTCATCCAGATGGCCCCCGCCGGCCAATTCTCCGCCGTCCAGATCGGAGAAGACAGTTTCCGGCGCGTGAACGGTTATCTGATGCAGATCACGCCCGGTCCCGACGAAAAGAATTTCGTCGCCGTGCGCCGTACCATCGATCTGACGGCGCTCAACGAAACGGGCGGCGCCTACGGCACTTCCTCCACCACCGCCTCGACCCGGCGGATCACCTCGATTGACATGCCGGGCATGGTCAACACCAGCCACATGGAGATCATGCAAAACCGCGAATCCGGGCAGAAAGTGAAAATCAAGGAAGAATATTTCGTGGTCATCGACGGGAACGCCGTCAAAGCCACCAAGAAAGAAGTGACAGAGGCTGTTGGCGCAGACAAGGCCGCCGCCTTCAAGCAATTCCTCAAGAAAAACAAAATCAACTGGAAGGATGAACAGAGCCTGCTCAAGCTTTTCAACTTCCTCGCCCAATAACACACGATGATGAAATTCAGATCCCTTTTCCTGGCCGCACTGGCAACGGGCTTCCTGTTCGCCTGTACGGCAGAAGACCTTCTGCAAGAAGAAATCCTGGAAACACCCGCCGGCCAGTACCCGGCCTCGCTCTATGAAACGGGTCACGTACGCATCTATGTTGATACGCCGACCGCTGAAAGGATCGAAGCGTCCGGACAGGCGGAAGCGCTGATTACGACCAAGGCCGCCTCCGTCCTGGGAAACGTCCGCATGGAAAGGACTTTCCCCTATGCCGGCAAATTCGAAAAACGTACGCGCGAGGCGGGACTGGACCGCTGGTATGATGTCTGGTTCGACGACAGCACGCCGCTGACCAAAGCGGCCGTGTCGCTGGAAGACCTTCCCGGCGTCCTGGAAGTCGAATACCGGCCCGTTACACGCAAGGCCTACGACGAGTCCGTGACCTATGTCACGCCTGCGGCCGGCCCGGCTGCCGCTCCCGCCGGTTTCACGTTCGACGACCCCGAATTCAGCAAACAGTGGGATCTGTACAATGACGGCGCCGCCAACGGCAAGGCTGCCGGCTGCGACATCAATGTCATCCCGGTGTGGCAGGACTATACGACCGGTAATCCCGATGTGGTCGTCTGCGTGGTGGACGGCGGCATCGACTGCGAGCACGAAGACCTGACCGCCAATCTGTGGAGCGATCCGAACCGCCCGTCCATCCACGGTTTCAACTTCATCGACGGCAGCGCCAACATCATCAAGAGCCAGCACGGCACCCATGTGGCCGGCACGATTGCCGCGGTCAACAACAATGGGAAAGGCATCTGCGGCATCGCCGGCGGCGACTATGCCAAGGGCGCTCCCGGTGTCCGGCTGATGTCGGCGCAGATCTTCAAGGATGGCGAGAAGGGCAGCGGCAACGGCGCCCGCGCCATCAAATGGGGCGCCGACAACGGAGCCATCATCTCCCAGAACAGCTGGGGCTATGAAGAGATCGACTACGTGCCCAACTCCGACCGCATGGCCATCGACTATTTCAACACCTACGCCGGCATGGATGAAAACGGATTCCAGGTCGGTCCGATGGCAGGCGGTCTGGTCGTCTTCTCTGCGGGCAATGAGAATATCGAATTCGGCGCACCCGCCTATTATGAAGGTGCCATGGCAGTCGGCTCCATTGGAGCGGATTACTACCGCGCCTACTATTCCTGCTACGGTGAGTGGGTGGACATCGCGGCGCCGGGCGGAGACTACCAGAAAGGCTACCAAATCCTCAGTACGCTTCCGGACAACAAATACGGCCTGATGCAAGGTACGTCGATGGCCTGCCCGCACATTTCCGGCGTCGCAGCGCTGATCGTCTCCAAATGCGGCGGCATCGGCTTCACGCGCGACATGCTCTGGAACCGTATCGTCAACACGGCGCGTGACCTGAATTCCTACAACCGGAACTTCCCGGTCGGCGGCCTGGTGGACGTGACCGCCGCCATCCTGGCGGAAGGCTCCACGCCGCCCGAGCCGGTGACTGACTTCCAGGCCTCGCTCCTCAACGCCGATTTCATCCGTTTCTCGCTGACCGTTCCCAGGGACGAAGACGACAACAAGGCCTTCGGCGTGAACATCTACTACAGCAAGGAGCCTTTCTCCGAGACCACGATGCTGCCCTACAAGCGCTTCCCGGTCGAGGACCTGCAGGCCGGAGACAAGATGGAAGAGGTGCTCAGCGGCCTGGAATTCGAGACGACCTACTATCTGGCCTGCGAAGCCCTCGACCGCATCGGCAACCGTTCCGAACTGTCGAACCTGGTGGTCGTGACCACCGGTGAGAACCACGCACCGACCATCACCACCGACGATCCGCTGAACTTTACGCTCAAGTCGCACGAGACCCGTTGGCTCAATTTCAGCTACGCGGATCCCGACGGCCATGGCGTCCACGCCAAACTCGACAGCGGCTCCGCCGCGGACTCCCTGTACCAGATGCAGGGACTGACCCAGAAGATCGAAGTCAATGCCCTCCGCACGCAGCCCGGAACCTACACCGGTCTCCTGCACGTTTTCGACGACTACGAGAAAGAGACGACCCTGTCCTACACTTACACCGTCCAGAGCAACCACGCGCCCAAGGTCGTCGGCCAGATCGACGATATGGTGTTCGGCGCCAAAGGCGAAGTTCAGACCTTGGACCTTTCCAAAGTCTTCAGCGACGAAGACGGCGAGACACTGATCTACACCACCCTCTCCTCCGAGAACGACATCCTCAACCTCCACGTCCGGGAAGGTGTCCTCTATGTGACCTCGCTCAAATACGGGTATGCCGCCGGTACGGTGGCGGCCGCCGATGCCCGGGGTGAAATCGTCAGCGTAAACTTCAAGACGCTTTCCCGCGACGGCAGCAAGGCCATCGACGTCTATCCGACGACCATCACCGACGGCAATCTCTACATCCGGACTGCGACCGACCAGCCGGTCAGCGTCCAGCTCATCTCGGAAACGGGTACCGTCGTCCTGGAAAAGAGCCTGACGGCCACCCCGTTCTCCCCGGCCATACTCGACCTGTCGGGAGTGGGCAGCGGCCCCTATTCCGTCAAAGTGACCTTCGGAGGTGAAACCCTTGTCCAAAACATCGTGAAACTATGAGAAGATTCCTGATTTCCTGCATACTGACGGCCGCAGTGGCCGCAACTTCGGTCGCAAGCGCCCAGTCATTCAGTTCATTCATCCTTTCGGGCCGTGCCGATCGCATGGCGATGGGTGACATTGCCTTCGGAACGCCCGACCTGGCCGAGCACCAGGTCGATGTCGCGCTCTCCTTCGGGAAATGGGCGCCGCAGCAACTCAACTATTCCGCCCTGCAGGCCGGCGGTTTCCTGGCCCTTGGCGAACGCTTCGGCGTCCGGCTGGACTACCGCAACAACCTCTTCCCCGAATTCGCCCAGATCGACCAGAACGGCAACGAGAAAGGAACGTTCAAGCCGGGCGAGCAGCGGATCCTGGCCGGCGTCTCGCTGCGGCTGGCCGACAATATGTACATCGACGTCAATGGCAAATACCTGTCGGCCGACATGGTCGGCAACAAGGCATCGGCTTTCGCCGGCGACATCGCCTTCAGCTACGTGAAAGACGGGATGACGCTGGGCGTCAAAGCGGCCGACCTGGGCACGAAATACAGTTTCGGCTCAGCGGCCTCTTCCCTCCCGATGCGGGTCTTGGCGGGCGGCTCCTACCGCCTGTCTCCGGCCGAGAAACACGCCATTACGCTGGGAGCCGACCTCGGCTACATCCTGCCGCAGGAATACAAGGCCTTCACCGCAGCTGTCGGTGCTGAATATGCCTTCAACCAGCTGGTCTTCGCCCGCGCCGGCTATCATTTCTCCTCAGCCGTCGCCCCGCGGTTCGCCTCCTTCGGCCTCGGCCTGAATATCAAAGGCATCGGCCTCGACGCCGCCTACCTCCTCGGCCAAGCCGCCAACGCCTGGACCTTATCACTACGCGTAGCGCTATAGGGCTTTTGCTCCATTCGCGAAGGGTATATGCTTTTCAGACCGTCGCGCTAAGCGCGACCCCTCCCAAGCAGAGCTTGGGCCCCTCCCTCTAATAGCCGAGGGTGGCTAAGGTCTTCAAAGCATATACCCTTCGCGACTTCCACAAAAGCAATTACAGTCCGAAAGCCGGGAGTTGTGCGTTTACGAGCTGGAATCAGCAAAGTCCCGGCCTCCGGCGGTCCGCTGGATAATGTCCCAAAAAGAGTGTCCGTATAGGTAGAAAGATAATAAGTGCTGTGTCGCCAATTTGGCGCACGGGAATCCGTCATTGATGGCGCTTGGAGGCCGATGGACGTGCTCCTGCAGCCGAAATCGGGCTATGGCGCACATCTGCATAGCGGATAGCCACGACAGAGCAGGGTTGCTGTGCGCCAGTTTGGCGAGACAGGCCGCCGCCGTTCGAGTTCGACTTCGAGTTCGACTTCGACAAAGTCTGATCATTTTTTCGCCAAAGTGCGCGCACACAAAGCTGTCCAGAGGCCTTATAGCCCAGGAGAGGTGCGCGCACCGTCCTTAAAGCTGCGGGTGCGCGCAGCAAAAGCGTACCTTACGATGTCTATGGCCGGTCAGCCGCGCGCACTTTGGCGAAAGGCGCCGCCGCGAAAAGCGGATCGACGAAATCCTACCCAGGTAAGGCCTGGTCAGGTGATGGGCCGTGTCCGGCAGATGTGCATCAGACAAGGCTGAAAAGCACCATACGGTTTATTCGCCGTTCCTGAATTCCAGGTTCTTCTTTCAGTTCCTGAATCTCTGGTTCGGCCTCCTTTCTCTGCCACGACACTGACCATTCGTCTGTTCTGTCTGTGTCGTGGCGCGAAAACCGCGTTTTCGGCCCGGAAACCCGTCGCGACACAGACAAAGCGGCACATCTGTCTGTGTCGTGGCAAACGGAAACGGTCCATCGGCATCAACGGAAACGGTCCATCGGCATCGACAGCGGCGCGGCCCACCGGTCACAGTCGGATACGATGCAGCCGAACCCGAAATTCGCGTGGCACGCTATTAAATCATACGGTACTGATAATCAGTATATTTCGCTACGACACCGTGCCGACTGCGCCAAAATCGGCCCGGCTGGAACGGCATAATTTGCTTACCTCCTCGGCCAAGCCGCCAACGCATGGACCTTATCACTACGCGTAGCCCTATAGGGCTTTTGCTCCAGTCGCGAAGGGTATATGCTTTGAAGACCTTAGCCACCCTCGGCTATTAGAGGGAGGGGCCCAAGCCCTGCTTGGGAGGGGTCGCGCTTGCGCGACGGTCTGAAAAACATATACCCTTCACGACTGAATAAAGCTGAAAAAACAAAGGGTTGCCCGTGATGGACAACCCTCTTTGGTTTTCAGATGCCCGGCCGAGCCGGACACAATGGAGTGGGATTAGATAATACCCTGCTCGAGCATGGCGGTGGCGACCTTCATGAAGCCGGCGATGTTGGCGCCTTTCACGTAGTCGATCGTGCCGTCAGGCTGCGTGCCGTACTTCACGCAAGCTTCGTGGATGGAGTCCATGATGAAGTGGAGCTTCTCATCGACTTCCTTGCCGCTCCAGCTGATGTGCGAAGCGTTCTGCGTCATCTCGAGGCCCGAGGTAGCCACGCCACCGGCGTTGACAGCCTTACCCGGAGCGAAGAGGATGCCGTTGTGCTGGAAGAAGTGGATAGCGCCCGGCTGGCAGCCCATGTTGGAGACCTCGCAGCAGCACCAGGTGCCGTTGGCCTTCAGTTCCTTCGCGTCGTCTTCAGAAAGCTCGTTCTGGAAAGCGCAAGGGAGGGCGATGTCGCATTTCACGCTCCAGGCCTTCTTGCCAGGGGTGAAGATCGCCTTGCCCGGGAACTTGGTAGCCATATCCTCGACCTTGTTGCGGTTCGAAGCACGCATCACAAGCATGTAGTCGATCATTTCCTTGGTGATACCGTCGGGAATCTCGCAGACACCGTCCGGGCCGGAGATGGCGACGACCTTCGCACCAAGTTCAGTTGCCTTGGTAGCAGCGCCCCAAGCCACGTTGCCGAAGCCGGACAGAGCCACGGTGCAGCCCTTGATGTCCTTGCCGGCCTTGTGCAGCAGGTTCTGGGTGAAATAGAGGGCACCGAAACCGGTAGCCTCCGGACGGAGGATCGAACCGCCCCAGGTAGCACCCTTGCCAGTGAGCACACCCGTGTTGTACTCGCGGGCGAGCTTCTTGTACATACCGTAGAGATAACCGATCTCACGGCCGCCGACACCGACGTCACCGGCAGGAACGTCCTGATCCGGGCCGATGCACTGCCACAGCTCGGTCATGAAGGCCTGGCAGAAACGCATGATCTCGTCGTTGCTCTTGCCGACCGGGTCGAAGTCGGAACCACCCTTGGCGCCACCCATCGGGAGGGTCGTCAGGGCGTTCTTGAAGGTCTGCTCGAAACCGAGGAACTTCAGCATCGAAGGGGTCACAGCTTTGTGGAAACGCAGACCGCCCTTGTACGGGCCGATCGCGCTGTTGAACTGAATGCGATAACCGAGGTTTGTCTGCACTTTGCCCGCATCGTCAACCCACGTCACACGGAACGTGAAGATCCGGTCCGGCTCGACCATCCGCTCGACGATCTGTGCCTTCTCGAATTCAGGATGCTGGTTGTACACTTCCTCGATGGAGTCGAGGACCTCGCGGACAGCCTGGAGATACTCGCTCTCACCGGGGTGCTTCCGCTCAAGGTTCGCCATAATTTCAGCTACTTTCATGATTGAAAATTGTTATTTAAAAAAAAGTTTGTTGAACGTATAAATAGTTTATAGTCTTTCTGTTTATTCCACCGTCCAGGTAGCGCCGCTGCGGAGCAGTTCGTCCATACAGGTGATCTTGGAGGCTTCCTTGACCTGCGTGAGCTGGTCGCGGACGCGGTCGTCGTAGGTCGGCTCGTTGACCTGGCGGATGACACCCAGGGCCACCGGGAAGTCCGGATACTTCATGTTGATGAGCTGGTTCTGGATGGCGGGATCCTCGTGGTGCGCGTCGTGGACCAGGAGTTTGTCGACGGTGATGCCGTTCTCGCCGATCTTGACGACTTTCAGCTTGCCGTGCTCGAGGATCAGACCCTTGTCCTTGTTTTTGCCGAAGACCATCGGTTCGCCGTGGCGGAGGATGATGGTGCGGTCGGCGCGGTATTCGCGGTCGGAGATGGTGCTGTGGGCGCCGTCGTTGAAGATCACGCAGTTGGTGAGCATCTCGCAGACCGAGCAGCCGTCATGGGCGGCGGCGGCCACGAAAATCTCCTGGTTCAGGGCCAGTTCGCTGTCGAGGCTGCGGGCGAAGAACGTACCGCGGGCGCCCAGGACGAGCGAGCCCGGCGTGAAAGGATTCTCCACGGTTCCGTAAGGCGAGGTCTTGGTGATCTGGCCCAGCTTGGAGGTCGGGGAATACTGTCCTTTCGTCAGACCGTAGATCTGGTTGTTGAACAGGATGATGTTGATATCGATGTTGCGCCGGATGGCGTGGATGAAATGGTTTCCGCCGATGGCCAGGGCATCACCGTCGCCGCAGGCCTGCCAGACGGAAAGGTCGGGATTGGCGACCTTCACGCCGGTGGAAATGGCCGTGGCGCGGCCGTGGATGCTGTGGAATCCGAACGTGTCCATGTAGTACGGAAGGCGCGACGAGCAGCCGATGCCCGAGATGAATACCAGGCGTTCCTTGCTGTAGCCGCGGGCCTCGCAGACCTGCGGGAGCGCACGATGGATGGCTGCCAGGACGGCATGGTCACCGCAACCGGGGCACCAGCGTACCTCCTGGTTGCTCTTGAAATCTTGAGGTGTATATCTCATGGTGTTTCCTCCGTATTAAAGAATGGCATTGACGGCGTCCACGATCTCCTTGACGATGAAAGGCTGACCCTGGACCTTGTTGTACTGCAGATAGTTGAACTGCGGGAGCCGTGCACGCAGGTAGTCGGCGAACTGGCCGCTGTTGAGCTCGCACACGATGATCTTCTTGTAACGGGCGAAGATGTCGGCCGTGTTCTTCGGCAGCGGGTTGATGAAGTCGAAGTGGCAGAGCGCGACTTTCTTGCCTTCATCCTGCAGTTCATGCAGCGCGGTGTAGAGGTGGCCGAACGTGCCGCCCCAGCCCACGATCAGCACATCGGCGTCTTCGTCGCCGATGACTTTCTGCTCGGGGAGATAGTTGGCCAGACGCGCAACCTTCTCGGCACGCTCGGCCACCATCTTGGCGTGATTCTCAGGGTCGGAGGAGATGACACCCGCGGTGTTCTTCTCCAGACCGCCGACGCGGTGTTCCAGACCGGCTTTGCCCGGGAACGCCCACTTGCGGGCATAGGACTCGGGATCGCGCTCGAAAGGCTTGAAAGCGCCTTCGCAGCTGTCGATGATCGGCGGGTTGATGGTCGGATAGTCCTTCATCGAAGGAATCTTCCACGGCTCGCTGCCGTTGCCCAGGAAACCTTCCGTCAGCAGGATGACCGGCATCATGTGCTCCATCGCGAACTTGCCGGCATAGAAGGCGGCGTCGAAGCAGTGGCTCGGCGAGTGGGCGGCGACCACGGCGATCGGGCACTCACCGTTGCGGCCATAGAGGGCCTGGGCGAGGTCGGTCTGCTCGGTCTTGGTCGGAATACCCGTCGAAGGGCCGCTGCGCTGGACATCGACCAGCACGAGCGGAAGCTCGGTGATCATGGCCAGGCCCAGCGCCTCGCTCTTGAGCGAGAGACCCGGACCGGAGGTCGTGGTCACGGCGAAGTTGCCGGCATAGGCGGCGCCGATGGCGGTGCAGATGCCCGCGATCTCGTCTTCAGCCTGCAGGGTCTTGACGCCGAGGTTCTTGTGGATAGCCAGTTCCTCGAGGATGGCGGTCGCCGGGGTGATCGGATATGAACCGCAGAAGAGCGGGCGTCCGCTCTTCTCGGAGGCGGCGATCAGACCCCAGGCCGTAGCCTGGTTACCGCTGATATTGCGGTAGATGCCTTTCTCGAGTTTCGCCGGCTTGACCGTATAGGTATTGGCAATGGCCTGGATGTTGGCGGCATAGTTGAAACCGTCGAAGAGCACTTTCTTGTTGGGCTCGATGAGGGCCGGTTTCTTCTTGAACTTCTTCTCCAGGTAGGCGTAGGTGTACTCGAGCGGCCGGTTGAACATGTAGAAGCACATGCCGAGGGTGAACATGTTCTTGCAGCGCACGATGGCCTTCTGGTCCATGCCACTGTCCTTCAGGCTCTCCTTGGTCAGCGTCGTGATGGGTGAATAAATGATATTCCGGTCCTCGATACGAAGTTCGGTGACCGGATCCAGTGTAGCATAACCTGCTCTCTTGATGAGCGCTTCATCAAAGGTGTCGGTGTCGATGATGACCGTTGCAGTCGGTTTGGCCCACTTCGCGTTGGCGCGAAGGGCGGCAGGGTTCATGGCTACCAGCACATCGCAAAAATCTCCGGGCGTGTTGACTTCACCGGATCCGATGTGGACCTGAAAGCCGGATACGCCGGAGACTGTGCCGTGCGGGGCGCGAATCTCTGCCGGATAGTCGGGGAAGGTGGAAATCTCGTTGCCATACAAGGCCGAGGCATCAGCGAACAGGGTACCTGTCAGCTGCATTCCGTCTCCCGAGTCACCGCAAAACCTGATTACAACATCTTTGGTGTCGATTACTTTATGTTGCATAGGTTAAATAAAGGTATAGGGAATTAGTGTGAATAGTCTTTTACTGCGGGTTTGCAGGCTGGAACTGGGTCGGCGCGACTTTTTCAGCGGGAATGCCGAGTTCCTTCTTGGCCAGCGGGAGCAGGTCGAGGCTCACGCTGTCATCGTGGTAGATGACCGATCCGGCCGACAGGTCGATGACATAGACCAAGTTGTTGGCCTTTGCGATCTTGGTGATGGCATTCTGGGCCTTCTCGATGACGGGAGACATCAGCGTCTGCTGCATCTGAGCCATCTCCTGCTGGGCGTTCTGCTGGAACTGCTGGATACGCTGTCCCAGTTCCTGGATCTCGCGCTGCTTGGTCTCAAGAACCACCGGAGCCCATTCATTGCTTTTCCGCTGAAACTCGTTCACCTTGTTGTTGTATTCGGTCATCATGCCGTCGAGCGTCTCCTCGAGCTCGTTCTGATAGGCCTGCAGTTTGACGAAAGCCGAGTCGCGCTCGCTCATCAGGCTGATCAGCTCACTGGTATTGAGGTGTCCGAATTTCAGGTTCTGGGCCTGCGAGAAGGCGCCGAATGAAAGAACACAGAATGCAAGAAGCACAAACTTTTTCATTTTTTCTTTTTCTTCAAAGGTTCTGGTAAATTATTTCTGATTTTCTCTGTAGCGTACGAGGACGAACTGCGTCACGTCGAGGGCTTCGTTCTTATAGACGACGCCCTGCATGGCGGCCAGGTCGATGACCAGGTCGTAACCGCCCATCTTCGCCACGTCGGCGATGGCTTTCTCGACCTGTTTCTGGATGGGGGCCAGGAGTTCTTCGGCTTTCTTGGCCATGATGCCGTCTTCACCGAAATAGATCTTTTGTTTCTCCTGGACCACACGTTCTTTCGAGATGATCTCATTCTCGGCGTTCTGGCGCTGGGCAGCCGTCATCGAACTCTTCGACGACTGGTAGCTCTGGTAGAGCGTCTCAATCTTGCCGAGTTCCGTCTCGATGGCTGCCTTGTACTTGTCAGACAGGGCATCGAGCTGGTTCTGCGCTGCCACATAGGCCGGAATCTCGGCGAGGAGGGTCTCGGTATTGACGTAGGCAATCTTCTGCGCACGGACTGTGCCCAGGCAGGCCATCAGTGCGACGAGTGCGACGAGGATTCTTTTCATGACTTTTTCTCTGTTAGAATTGTTGACCGATCAGGAAATGGAAATGGCTCTTGTCCTTTCCGCTGGCTGTATCGAAACCGTAGCCCCAGTCGATGCCCAGCAGGCCGACCACCGGCAGGAAGACCCGGAGGCCCACACCGGCCGAACGCTTGATCTGGAACGGATTGAAATCCTTGATGTCCGACCAGCTGTTACCGCCTTCCAGGAAGGCGAGGGCGAAGATGGTGGAACTGGGCTGCATGATGATCGGGTAGCGGAGCTCGACCGTGAACTTGTCATAGACGTTGCCGGCATAGGCGTTGCCGATGTAGGGCGTCAGGGAATAGTTCTCGTAGCCGCGCAGGCCGATCACCTCGTTGCCGTAGGTGTTGTAGCCCGACATGCCGTCGCCGCCCACGATGAAGCCTTCGAACGGGGAGTAGCCCCATTTCTTGTTGAAGTAACCCAGGTAGCCGAACTGGGCGCGGGTCATCAGCACGAGGTCACCCACGAGCCGGGTATAGATGGACCCCTTGAAAGTCCACTTGTGGTACTCAATCCAGCGGTAGTGGTCCTGGACCGACTGGCTGCTGTAGTCGATGTTGCGCCAGTCCTTCTTCAGGAGGGACCACGGCGGGGTGATCTGCAGGCCGAGCGTCAGGTCGGCGCCGGTACGCGGATAGATGGACTGGTCGGTAGAGTTGCGCGAGAGCGTGGTGGACCAGCTGATGTTGTGCGAGCGCCCGGTGGAGTAGATGAAGTAGTAATTCCAGTCCTTCAGGTTGTACGACTGCCAGTTGAGCGAATTGTAGAGCACGAAGTAGTTGTCGGGCCACTTCAGGCGCGTGCCGATGCCGATGGCGGCGCCATAGATCTCCATGTACTGGTCGTCGTTGAGTACCTGATAGTAATAGGTGGAATAGGAGTTCGTCTGCCGGGTGAAATAGGCCGAGATATTGAGGGAAGTCGGTTTCTTGCCGGTAAGCCAGGGTTCCACGAAGTTGGCGGTGAAGGCCGTATAGTAGGAGCCGTTGGTCTGGAAGCGGATGGCCAGGTTCTGGGCGTCGCCCAGCGGAACGGGCCGCCAGGCCTCCTTGTTGAAGAAGTTGGCCGTCGAGAAGTTGTTGAAACTCACGCCGACCGTACCGACGAACATCCGGTTGCCCCAGCCGCCGGAAAGCTCCAACTGGCTGTTGGGCTTCTCCTGCACGTTGTAGGCGATGTCCACGGTGTTGTTCATCGAGTTCGGGATCAGGTTGTAGCCCTTGTTGGGATCCACGGCGTATTCCGGATCGAAATGGCCCATCGACGAGATTTCGCGGACGGAACGTTCGAAGTCGCTCTGGCGGTAGAGGTAGCCCGGCCGCGTAAACACGGCCCGGCGGACCACCTTCTCGTTGGTGATGTTGTTGCCGTTGATGATGATGTTGTTGAAGGTGGCGGGCTTGCCTTCCACGATCCGCATCTCCACATCCACGGAGTCACCGTCGATGTTCATCTCCACGGGGACGACGTTGAAGAAGAGGAAGCCGTTGTCGCTGTACATCTTGCGGATGGAAATATCGCCCTCCTTCTCGCCCGAGTAGAGACGCTTCTCCATCGTCACCACATCATAGACGTCTCCTTTCTTGATGCGGAGCACGCGGTTGAGATCGTCTTCGGAATACTCGGAATTGCCGGTCCAGGTGATGTTGCGGAAATAGTATTTGCGGCCCTTGTCGATCTTGAAATGGATGCCGAGCTTCCCGTCTTCCGGGCGCCGGTAGAGCGAGTCGCTGACGATCTTGGCGTCGCGGTAGCCGGCCTCGGTAAACACCTCCAGCATCTTTTCCTTGTCGCCGGCATACTCTTTTTCCTGGAATTTCTTGGACGAGAAGAGGTTGTACCACTTGGCATCCTTCGTCTTCTTCATCGCCTTGTCGAGCTTGAACTTGGAGATCTCGTCGTTGCCTTCATAGCTGATCTCCTTGATCTTGAGCTTCTTGCCCTTCTTTACGTCGAAAGTCACGCGGACAGCGTTGCGGATGATCGAGTCGGCGGCCACCTCTACGTCCACGTCCACGTCGGCGAAGCCTTTCTCCTTGAAATAATCCTTGATGGTCTTGACGGCAGAAGCCTTCACGTAATCGGAGAGCGGCGCACCGCGGCGGGTGCTGCCCTGGAGTTTTTCCTTCAAGTCGTCGCGCTCGCTGTTCTTCACACCGCGGTAGTTCCAGGTGACCACGCGGGGCCGTTCCTGGATGTCGAGGCGGAACCAGGCCGTGTCGCGGCCGGCGCTCAGGGAATCGACATAGAAACCAAGGGTGGAGGCTGCACCCTGCAGCCAGATCCGCTTGACAGCGGAGGAAATGACATCGCCGGGCACGGTGACCCGGTCGCCGGGACGGATGCCCAGCACCGAGAGCAGCTGGCTCTCGCCCAGATACTTCGTACCGGATATACGGATACCGCCGACCACGTAGGACTGCGGGTTGTTGTAGTCTACTTCCACCGGGGCAGACCCGGGCTCCTGGGCCAGGGCCGGGAGCAGGGACAGCGCCAGAAAGGCTCCGATCAGCGCAAATATTCTTCTTTTCATCAATTCCTTTCCGAATAGACCTACAAAGTTATACAAATTTTTGACTTATTCCACTTTGCCGTATCTTCTTTCCCGGAGATTGTAACTTTGGATGGCCTGTTCGAGGTCGGTTTTGCGAAAATCAGGCCAAAGTACGGGCGTGTAGTAAAACTCCGTGTAGGCGCACTGCCAGAGCATATAGTTGCTGATGCGCTGCTCGCCGCTGGTGCGGATCATCAGGTCGGGATCCGGAATGCCGGCCGTGGCCAGGTAGCCGCTGAAGCCCGTCTCGTCGAGCGGAAGCTGTTTCCCGGCGGCCAGGCAGTCCGCGGCGTAGCGCCGGGCCGCCTGGACGATGTCCCATTTCCCGCTGTAGCTGAGCATGATGATCAGCGTGAGTCCCGTATGGGAAGCGGTCTCGTCCTGCACCATGTCGATGTTGGCCAGCAGCTTTTCAGACAGCCGGCTGCGGTCGCCGATGACCCGGAAGCGGATGTTGTTCTTGCGGAACGTCTCCCGTTCGCCCAGGACGCTCTTGAGCATGAGTTCCATCAGGCCCTGGACTTCGTCCTGCGGCCGGTCCCAGTTCTCTTCCGAGAACGCGAACAGGCTCAGGTACCGGATACCGTGTTCGACGGCGTATTCGCAGCAGGCGCGGACGCTCTCCGTTCCCGCATTGTGGCCGAACAGGCGCATCTTGCCCTGTTTCTTCGCCCAGCGGCCGTTGCCGTCCATGATGATGGTGATGTGTCGGGGTACTTCCATGGATCAGATCGTATTGCGGCGGTCTTCGCCCCAGAGGAGCTTGGTGCGGAGGGCGCCGATAAAATAATTTTCGGAAAATGAAGCGTAATGCAGGCCGTAGCGGCCGCGCGAGAGGGCGATCTCCGCACCGGAGGGAACCTCGAAAGGCCGGTTGTCCACGGCCAGGAGCGCCGAGCCGCTGCGGGATTCGAAGCGCATCTCCACAAACGCGGACATCGGCACCACGAGCGGACGCACGTTCAGGTTGTGCGGGGCTATCGGCGCGATGACCATCACTTCGGAAGAAGGCATCACGATCGGGCCGCCGACACTCAGGTTGTAGGCCGTGCTGCCCGTGGGCGTGGCCACCACCAGCCCGTCGGACCAGTAAGTCGGCAGTTCGCGACCGTCGATCCGCACCCGGACCGACAGCATGCCCGACCCGCGGCGCTGCAGCGAGACCTCGTTGAGGGCGTAGGGATAAAATCCCTCCGGCATCTGTGCGCAAGTGGCACGGAGCAGGCTGCGCTCTTCAACATGGAAGCGGCCGGCAAGCAGGTCGTCGGCCCAGCGGGCGGCATCGGCTGCCTGGGCGGTGGTCAGGAAGCCCAGCCGGCCGAAATTGATGCCGGCCACGGGAATCCCGCGGTCCCGGACGAAGGTGAGCGACTGCAGGAAAGTCCCGTCGCCCCCCAGGGAAAGGAACAGGCCGGTATCGGCCGGAAGATCCTCCCACGAAAAGAAATCTTCCCCATAGCAGGCAAGTGTGGCACCTTTTTCGCGCAAAAGCTGCTTCAGGGCTTCGATTCCGTTACCGGGATCGCGATTATACAAAGCAATTTTCATAATTGGAGCCAAAATTATTAATTTTGTGTGTCATGACCAAATTAAGTGTAAACATCAACAAAGTCGCCACGCTGCGGAATGCGCGCGGCGGCCGTCTGCCGGATGTGATCAAGGCAGCCGTCGATATCGAACGCTTCGGCGCCGAAGGCATCACCGTCCACCCCAGACCCGATGAGCGGCACATCCGCTATGCGGACGTGCGCGCGCTCAAGCCCCTGCTTACCACCGAATTCAATATCGAAGGCAACCCCATCCCGAGCTTCTGCGAGCTCGTCCGCGAAGTGCATCCGGCCCAGGTCACGCTCGTGCCCGACGCCGAGAATGTGCTCACCTCGAACGCAGGCTGGGACACGCGCCGGAACCTCGCCTATCTTAAAGAGGTGTGCAAACGCTTCAAGGACGAGGGTATCCGCGTCTCCATCTTCATCGCTCCGGTGGTCGAAATGATCCGCTACGCCGCCGAAACCGGCTGCGACCGCGTGGAACTCTACACCGAAGCCTACGCCTCCGGCTATGCGGCCGACCGCGAAAAAGCCATCGCGCCGTACTATGAAGCCGCCTGCGAAGCGAAACGGCTCGGACTGGGCCTCAATGCCGGCCACGACCTCAACCTCGACAATCTCTGGTACTTCCACCGCTGCATCCCCTGGCTGGACGAAGTCTCCATCGGCCATGCCCTGATCAGCGACGCACTCTATCTCGGACTCGAAAAGACGGTACAAGCTTATTTGGGAGAGTTGAAATAAATTGCTTATATTTGCAGTTTGCACGAAAGTACGATTACAAATAAAAAACAAACCATATCCATGAAACAGACTCCCCTTATCCTGAGCATCATCGCCGTGGTCGCAGCCGTGGCCGCCCTGATCCTGACCCTGACCGCCCCCAAGAACCCGCAAAAGAGCGTCGAGAACACCGACGGCATCCAGGCCGTCGCCGGCGACATCGTCTATCTGCGCCTCGACACCCTGATGATGCAGTACGATATGTACAGCGACCTGCAGTCCGCCTTCGAGGCCAAGGCTCAGAATGTGGACAGCGAGCTCAACAAGAAAGCCCGCAAGCTCGACAGCGACGTCAAGAACTTCCAGAACCAGATCCAGAAAGGCCTGCTCACCCGCTCCGCCGCCGAACAGCAGAGCAGCTCGCTCGAACAGCGCCAGGCCAACCTCCAGAACGAGGCCGCCCAGAAGCAGCAGGAACTGGCCGAGGAGAGCCAGGTGCTGATGAACCAGGTGATGTACGCCATCAAGACCTACCTGGAAGAGTACAACAAGGAGCACAACTTCGCCGCCATCCTGACCACCACCGACGCCAGCAATGTCGTGATGGTCGGTGCCCCTGCCCTGGACATCACCCAGCAGATCGTGGAAGGCCTCAACGCCGAATACATCAAGACGCGCAACACCGGCGCCAAGAAAACCGACGAATAATTTCTCCCGATGAAGCGCCTACTTTTCCTCCTGCTGTTCCTCGCAGCGTCCCTGACGCCCCCTGCGCTCAGCGCGCAAGCCTACAAGACGCCCGACGTGGTGATCTCCACCAACAAAGTGAACATCGGGGGAAAAGTCTATTATGTCCACAAGGTGCTTCCCAAGCAGACCGTCTTCGCCATCTGCAAAGCCTACGGCATCAAGAACGACGAGCTGCTGGAGGCCAATCCAGACCTGAAGGACGGCCTGAAAGCCGGCTCGATCATCTTCATTCCCGTCGATGCCGCGAAGATTCCGTCGGAAACGGCGCACAGCAGCGCGGCGAAAACCCGCCCGGTCGCTGAAAAAACCGTACCCGCCGAGCCCGAACCGGACACGACGGCGGCCCGGCCGGTCGTCGAACGGGTCGTCGAACACCGCGTCCGCTGGTTCGACACCTTCTCCGGCATTGCGAAGAAATACGGCGTCTCCGAAGATGTCCTGCGCGACTACAACGGCCTCAAACCCTTCGAGCCCATCCGCGGCAAAGTGCTGCTGATCCCCTTCCTGGGCGAGGATGCCGAAGGCGCTTTCGCGACGGCAGACATCGTGGAGAACGTCCCGGCCGGCAAGACCGAAATCAGCGAACCGAAGGACCCGGAGCCGATGACTCCGGTCCGGAAGATCCGCCTTTTCTCGGCCGACGAGCCGCTTCACATCGCGCTGGTCTTGCCGTTCAATGTCAATGGGAACAGCGCCTCCAACGCCTTCCTGAACTTCTACGCCGGCGCCCTGATGGCCGTCCGCGAGCAGAAAGACAAAGGCGCCCATCTGGTGCTCAATGTCTTTGACCTGGCCAAAGGCGCGAATGCCATCCTCAGCGACAGCAGTTTCCAGCAGAGCGACCTGGTCGTCGGCCCCGTGGAAGCCGGGACTATCGTTCCGTTCCTGGCCTTCTCCGACGAGAACGGCGTTCCGCTGGTCTCCCCGCTGGACCACAAGGTGGATTCGCTGGTGGACAGCCATCCCTTCCTTTTCCAGGTGCCCGCTTCGCCGGCCATCCAGATCGAGAACCTGGTCCGCAGCCTCAAGGCCCGCAGCGACGAAACGGTCATCCTGATCGGCGGAACGGCAGAAGCCGACGCCCGTCTCACGGAACGGATGGAAGCCCTGCTCCAGGCCGACGGCGTCGCCTACAAGAAAGCGTCCGTCGGCCAGGTGGCCGGCCTGGCCGCCGGCAGGCGCACGGCCAAGGTCCTGATCGCCTCGGAAAACAAGACCTTCACCACTGAAGTAATCCGTCAGCTCAATGCCCTGGTCAAGAAGAACGTCCCGGTGGAAGTCTGGTGCACCAACCGCGTTCGCGGCTACGAGACCTCCGATCCGGACGCCCTGTTCAACCTGACGGTCCATACTTCCGCCCCGTATTTCGTCGATTACAGCGATCCCCGCGACCAGCAATTCGTAAAGCAGTACCGGGCACTCTATTATGCCGAGCCCGACGACTTCGCATTCCAGGGCTACGACGTGTTTTCGTTCTTCATCAACTCCCTGATCAAGCAGGGCACCGCCTTCCTGGGCCATGCTGAAGAATATCCCATGCAGCTGCTCCACTGCAACTTCCATTTCGTCAAGGAAGATGAAAAAAGCGGATGGCGCAACTGCGCCACCCGCAATCTCATGTACGAGAAAGAAGGCTTCACTATTTCAGTAGTGAAGTAGGATCCAGGTTCGTTTTCTCGATATCCTTGAAATAGTTGACGGTTCCGACCTTCAGCTCCACAGTGGCTGCGTCGTCGCAGACGATGATGCCCTTGGGGTGCATCTGCAGCACGGAGATGGTCCACATGTGGTTGACGGCGCCTTCCACGGCGTGGCAGAGCGCACGGGCCTTGTTGTGGCCGTTGGCCAGGATCATCACTTCATCCGCGTCCATGATGGTGCCCACGCCGACCGTAAGCGCCCGCTTGGGGACCAGGTCGATGTCACCGCCGAAGAAACGCGAGTTGGCGATGATCGTGTCGGTAGTCAATGACTTGACCCGCGTACGGGAAGCCAGCGACGAGCCCGGCTCGTTGAAAGCGATATGGCCGTCGGGACCGATGCCGCCCATAAACAGATGGATGCCGCCATACGAAGCGATCTTGGCCTCATAGGCCGCACACTCCTCCTCCAGATCGGGGGCATTGCCGTTGAGAATGTTTACATTTTCGGCGGGAATGTCGATATGCGAGAAGAAATTGCTCCACATGAAGCTGTGGTAGCTCTCCGGATGGTCTTCGGGAATTCCAATGTATTCATCCATGTTGAAGGTCACGACATGGCGGAACGAGACCCGGCCGGTCTGGTAGAGGTGGATCAGTTCCTTGTACGTCCCGATCGGGGTCGAGCCGGTCGGCAGACCGAGTACGAAAGGTTTCTCCGCCGTCGGTTGGAATTCGTTAATCCGCCTGGCAATGTAGGCCGCAGCCCACTGCGACATCTTGCCATAAGATTCTTGAATGATCAAACGCATAAGAGTATTGTTTTTAATTTGATTTGTTTCCTTGTAAAAGCACAGCCGCATTGGCGAGCGCTTCGGGCGTGATGTCCGAACCGCTGAGCATACGGGCGATCTCCCGGACGCGCTCCGGGCCTTCGAGCGGCCGGATGCCGGAGCGGGCGCCGTCGGGGCCTGTTTCCTTGTAAACAAGGTAGTGCGCCGTCCCTTTGCTGGCCACCTGCGGGAGATGGGTGATGGCGAACACCTGCATCCGCTCCCCCATCGCGGCGATCATCCGACCCATTTTCTCGGCCACGCTGCCGGAAATGCCGGTATCGATCTCATCGAAAATGAGGGTCGGCATGCCCTGGTACTGGGCCAGGAGAGACTTGATGCAAAGCATGATGCGGGAGAGCTCACCACCGCTGCCGCATTTGGACAGCGGCTGCAGGCCACGCTCGTTCGCATCGAAAAGAAAGGCGGTCTCGTCTTTCCCGTCAGGGCCGGCTTCGGCCTTGGCCTTGACTTCCACCGAGAAGCGGGCGCGGGGCATCTCGAGCGAGCGGATGCGTTCCTGCAGCAGGCCGGACAAGCCGGGCGCTGCCTTGACGCGGGCCTTGTGGAGGTCTTCCGCGGCCTTTTCACACGCGGCCTTCAGGGAATCGACTTGTTTCTGCAGGCGCTCACGGTCCAGTTCGTCGTCCATTCCGGCGCTTAGGCGGGATGCGATGTCCGCGCGGAGCGCGATCAGATCTGTGACCGTCGCCACATCGAATTTGCGCAGCAGCGAATAGAGGAGAGAAAGCCGTGCATCGACTTCCTCCATCCGTTGCGGAGAATAGGAGATCCGCTCGCCGCGGGTCGCAATCTCGTCGCGGATATCCCGAAGTTCGATCCGGGACGAATCGAGCCGTTTGCGGAGTTCCTCGAATTCGGGGAAATACGGGGTGACGCGGTCCAAGGCGGATGCCATCTCCTTGAGGCTGGTTTCCAGCGAGATCTCTTCGCCCTCAAACAGCTGTTCCACGCGGGAAAGCTGTTCCTTGACGGATTCGCCGTGCGCAAGTCGCCCTTGTTCTTCTTCCAGTGCCTCCAGTTCCCCTTCCCTGAGCCGGGCTTCATCCAGTTGCTTGAACTGGAATTCCAGATAGTCCTTTTCACGGCGGGCTGCCGCGATGCGGGCATCCAGGTCCCGAAGGGCTTTCTGGGCATCGAGCCATTGCTGCCAGAGGCGGCCGTAAGCGGCCACCTGGCCGTTCAGGCCGGCATAGCTGTCGAGAACGCGCTGCTGGAAGCCCCGCTCGGCGAGCAGCAGCTGCTGATGCTGTGAATGGATGTCCACCAGCGCGGAGGCCTCTGCGCGAAGCTGTTCCACGCCGGCCGGCTCGTCGTCGATGAAACTGCGGGAGCGTCCCTGCGGCGAGATGACCCGCCGGAAAGGCCGTTCGCGGCCGTCTTCTTCGAAAACGGCTTCCACAACGCAGTTGCGGGTCCGGTCCTTTAGCACGGATACGTCGCTCCGCCCGCCCAACGCCAGGGAAAGCGCGCCGAGCAGAATGGATTTTCCGGCTCCGGTTTCACCGGTAATGATCACAAGACCATCCGGAAAAGTGATGTCCAGATGGTCGATCAGCGCATAGTTCTCGATAAGGAGCCTGCGAAGCATCTGAAAGTGCTGTTATTCAGCCTTCCGATAGTAGATTTTTCCGTCCAGGAATTCCTTGGTCGCAATGAGGGTCGGCTTGGGAAGACGCTCGTAATACTTCGAGATTTCGATCTGTTCCCGGTTCTCGAACGTTTCCTCAAGGGTATCGGCATAGTTGGAGAACTCTTCCAGTTTGTGGTTGAGCTCCTGCTTGATGTCGGCGGCAATCTGGTTGGAGCGCTTGGCGATGATCATCACACTCTCATAGACATTACCGGTCGGGGCGGCGAAATCCGCCAGATTCCGGGTGACGGTGTTGACCGGCACCTGCGCGATTTTCTGGTTATCCATTTTCGTTATCTTTTTTCAATTGCTTCTGTGCTTTGTTGTAGAGTCCTTCCAGTTCCTTGAGATACTTGGACTCGGGGAATTCGCTCACGATGTTGAAGTAGTCGTCCACGAAGACCAGGTAGCGTTCGCGCTGCTTGGACGGGACGCTGTTGAGCGCATACTTGTAGGCGGCCATCGCCGTGTAGTAGAGGATATCCTCCCGGTAGCGGTTGTCCGCATTGTCCTTGAGGACGTTCTTCAGGGCATAATGGGCGGCCAGGTAATCTTCCATGTGATAGTAGAGCCAGGCCGACTTGTAGGCCTTCAGTTCCAGCCGGTTGTTCAGTTCATCCATCATTTCGGCCACGCGGTCGTGGTACTTCGAATCCGGATTTTCGATCTGGAAGACGCTCATGGCGGAGAGCGCCTTGTAGGTTGGCATCTGGTCGAGCTCGTAGCGGTAGGTGCCGTGATAGAGGCAGTCCAGGTGGAGGAACTTGGCCTCTTCGGTGAACGGACTCACCGGGAAGGTGTTGATGAACTCCTGGAAGTTGCTTTCGGCGGTGATGTAGTCGCCGTAGCGGTAATTGCTCAGCCCCCAGTAGAACTGCACCGTATCTTCCTGCGCCGTTCCCCGGGTGGCCATCGTCAGCGACTCAAAGGTCTCGGCGGCCTTCGTATACTTCTTGGCTTCGAACAGGTCGAAGGCCATCTTGTATTTGGCCTGGACGTCACTGCCGTAGAAGATGGCGTCATACTGCGACTTGCACGCCGGAAGCAGGGCGAGGGCAACGATGGAGACAAGGAGGATTCTGGAGCGCATAGGACTTTTATTTCTTTGACAATATGTACCTTTCCGCATCGAGTGCCGCCCGGCATCCGCTGCCGGCGGCCGCGATGGCCTGGCGATACTGCGGGTCCTGGACGTCGCCGGCGGCAAACACGCCTTCGACATTGGTCCGGGAGCTTTTCCCGTCGGTAAGGATGTAACCGTTCTCGTCGGTGTCGATCCACGCCTTGAAGAGGTCGGACTGCGGGTGGTGGCCGATGGCCAGGAAGAATCCGTCAATCGCTTTTTCATATTCTTCCCCGTTCTTCCGGACCAGGCGGACACCGGTCACGCCGTTTTCGTCACCCAGGACTTCGCGGGTCTGGCTTTCCCAGAGGATTTCGATGTTTTCCGTATTCATCACCCTTTCCTGCATGGCCTTGGATGCGCGCAGCACGTCGCGTCGCACGATCATATAGACCTTCCGGCACAGGTGCGCCAGATAGCTAGCCTCTTCGCAGGCCGTATCGCCGCCGCCTACCACTGCAACATCTTTGCCACGGTAGAAAAAGCCGTCGCAGGTGGCGCAGGCGGAGACGCCCGTGCCCCGGTACTTTTCTTCACTGGGGAGGCCCAGGTACTTGGCCGTGGCGCCGGTCGCGATGATCAGGGTTTCGGCCAGGATGGTTTCCGATTCGTCCACCGTCACGCGGAACGGACGCTGCGACAGGTCGACGGCCGTCACGTAGCCGGGACGGACATCCGCACCCAGGTTGACGGCCTGGGCCCGCATGTCGGCCATCAGCTGATTGGCATCGACACCTTCCGGATAGCCGGGGAAATTCTCGATGACGGTCGTGGTCGTAAGCTGGCCGCCGGGCTGGAGCCCCTCGTAGAGGATGGGGTTCAGGGCGGCGCGGGAAGCGTAGATCGCGGCGGTATAACCAGCCGGTCCGCTACCGATAATGAGGCACTGGGTCGTATTCTTGTCCATGGGATGATATGATTTGCAACCTGCAAAGTTAATTATTTTTTCCTTATGTCAGCCAGATAAAATTCGAGGCGCTGTTCCCAGACCAGGACGATCGACATCGCCCAGCGGGCCAGCAGCAGGATCCACCAGACCGCGCCGCAGGCGGTCAGCAGCAGCAGATCCTCCAAATTGCTGTGGGAGATGCAGATGTGGGTGTCGAGCAGCAGCACGTCGCGGCGGCTGACGCCGCCCCGGTCCATCTCGTCGAGCATGGCGGCAGCGCCGTATCCCAGGCCGATGATATTGGCCACGATCCAGAGGAACACGACATTGGCGGGAAGCCCGAACACCCGCATCAGCGGCCGGAACACCCGGGCGATCTTCTCCATGATGCCGAACTCGCGCAGGATACGCTGCAGGATGTTGAGCGTGTAGATGATGACCGTCATCATCAGCACGAGTTTCAGCGCCGAGAGGAACCACTCCCAGAGCGTGGGCCACCAGGGCGCCAGCGGACCGCGTTCGACCGTTTCCATCGCCAGATTGGGTTCTCCGGGCAGGATCAGGTTGAGCACGATGCCCAGGATGAAGGCACTCAGGGTCCGGACGATCACCATCCGCACCCCGTTGGCGCCGGTCTTCTTGAGGACGGCTGTCTCAAGGACCATCGAGTGCGAGCACATGACCATCGTGCAGAGGATGGTCAGCGCGCGCCAGTCCAGTTCCAGGGTCGTCATCACGGCGATGCAGGAATACACGTTCACGAAATAGCCCGACACATAGGCCAGGGCCGTGGCACCGGGCAGTCCGAAGACCTTGAACACGGGACTGACAGCATTGGAAATCCAGGGCAGGATCTGGAAATACTTGAGCAGCATCATCGCAAACGACACGGCGACTGTGATCTTGATGATCCAGATACAGGTCTTGGTCGTGGACGGGAGGACTTCCTTGACACAGCGGATCAGGCGGTCCTTGGTTTCGGGCTTCATAAACGGACGGATTGATTGCAATCGCGCAAATGTATCCATAATCCCGGGATTGTCAAAATACCGTCCCGACTTTTTTCATATCTTTGCGGAAACCGACAAAATTATGAAGAGAATATGCTTGTTCCTGCTGCTCGGCTGCGCACTGGCAGCCTGCAGCGAAAAGCCTGCGGCTCCGCAGGTCATCGCACACCGCGGCTACTGGAAAGCCGAAGGTGCCGCCCAGAACTCCATCGCCGCCCTCCAGGCCGCCGGCCGCATCGGCGCCTACGGCTCCGAATTTGACGTGAACCTGACTTCCGACGGCGTGCTGGTGGTCAACCACGATTTCACCTACCACGGCTACAAAATCTACGACACCCCGTTCGAGGTCCTGCGGGGCGACACGCTGCGCCTGGCCAACGGGGAACTCATCCCTACCCTGGATGAATACCTGGAAGCCTCGCTCCAGTACCCGCAGATGAAACTCATCTTCGAGCTCAAGAGCGAGGGTGATCCCGAATACGAGGCCCGCGCCGTCCCCGGCAGCGTGGAGGCCATCAAGAAATATGGCGTCACCGACCGCGTGGAATTCATTTCCTTCAGCCTGAGCGCCTGCGTGGAATTCGCCAAGCTGATGCCGGGCGTCCGTGTCGAGTATCTCGGCGGCGAGCTCGCCCCTGCCGAAATCAAGAAGCTGGGCCTCAGCGGCATCGACTACTATTACGAGGTCTTCGACAAGCATCCGGAGTGGATCGGGGAAGCCCACGACCTGGGCATGATCGTCAACGTCTGGACCGTCAACGAGGAAGCCGACATCACGCGGATGCTCGACCTGGGCGTCGACCAGGTCACCACCAACGAACCGGAGCTCGCCCAGCGCCTGATCGCCGCCCGCCCGTAATCCCGCGGACGCACCGAAGCCTGAAGCTATCCGCGTGCGGAAACATTACAGGGAACCATACTGCTCGTCGCTCACGGGTTCCAGCCACTCGTTGGAAGCGCCTTCCTGCACATCCTTGTGACAGGTCAGGTGCTGCATCCAGCTGTCGGCTGCGGCCCCGTGCCAGTGCTTGACACCTTCGGGAATCGCAATGATGGTCCCCGGGACAAGTTGCACGGCAGGTTTCCCCCATTCCTGGTACCAGCCGCGGCCGGCTACGCAGATAAGGACCTGGACCTGTTTGTGATGGATGTGCCAGTTGTTGCGGCAGCCGGGTTCGAAGGTGACATTGGCTATGCCGCCTTCCATTTGGGCCAGGTAGCTGTTGCCGGTAAAGAACTGTGCATAAGCCGTATTGGGCTGTCCTTTGGGCCATACGGAAAAGTCCACTGTCTGTACGGGCTTGTGCGCATCTCCCAAAACGGTTTTGAGTGCCCCACGGAGCCTTTCGGCTTCTGCCAGTCCGACTTTTTCCTCCAGTAGTGCAGGCAATGCACGCAGTTCGGCATCCGTAACGCCCATGTTGCGGGCACCGGAGACATGGGCGATCAGCTGCGGCTCGCAGCCCGGCAGGGCGGAGATTGCGCTGACCGTCACAATCTCGCGGTCGGCGAAGCTGAGGTTGTTGCGGGCGAAGATATCCCCGAACAGATGGGCCTTGAGGTAATAGTCGGTAGCGGGAACGAAACTGTAGTCAAAGGGCTTTCCGGAAAGCTGCGTCTGGACGGCCGTACCTTGTTTCAAGGCATCGTAATCTGCAGCAAGCGGGTCCGCCTCCCTGCCGGGATCATCCTTGATTCCGGCAGCCTCGCGCCGGGTCAAAACCTTCTGCAAGGTTCCCAGCGCATTCAGTGAACGGGGAAAACCTGTATAGGCATACAGCTGCGAAAGCGCTTCCTTGGCTTCGCTGACAGTCAAGCCATTATCCAGCGCTTCGGCCGCTGCCTTCTCCAGGCCGGCCTGGTCGCCCTTGGCCTCCAAAGCTGCAATGACGGCAAGTCCCTGCCGACGGGGTGTAAGTGCAATATCCATAGTTTGTGCGGTTTTTTCGCTTTGCGGATTCCGGACCAGCGGATTGAACATCCGTATCTGGCGGCCGCCGAGTTTGTATTTCTCCCGCAGGGCAGCCGCTTCCTTCATCATGGGCGATGCGTGGTAGCGGTCCAGCGCCGCCTGGTCGGCCCATTCGTCTATGAGGAGGAGTCCGTTGGGGTCATCGGCCGGGAAAAAGTAGTCGTAGCGCAGACAGCCTTCCACGGCACGGATGCGGTCGGCGATGCCGCTCTGCTCCATTTCTTTTACATATTTCTTTGCAGCACCTTTGGCTCCGCTGTAGCGGATGTTGATGGTGAGTTGAGCATTTGTGGGGATTGCCATGATCATTAAGGCTAAAACGATGATTGCTTTATGCAGTTTCATTTGAAAAGGAGTTTTGCATTATCAGTAAAAATGGCAGCCGATTCTGCTCCATCGCGGCTTCCTCCATGAACTTCAGATGCGCTTCGCCGCGGGTTTCGATGTCGGACATCCTTCATGCAAAGTTCGAAAAATTTTTCCAAAATGGGGTCTTTCCTTATCCGATTGTTTTGATTTCTGCGGCAAAGGTAGAAGGATTCCCGCAGCCGGCCGTTATCAATATTTCCGGAGATTTTGACGATTATTCAGAATGTGCTAAATTTGCAGGTTATGAACCACTTCAGCTTGGAAGTAAAGAAATCAGCCAAGAAGCTTTAGCATGATCGACCTCAAGTCCTGGAACCCGTGGCACGGATGCAGAAAGTACAGCGAAGGCTGTGCCAACTGCTATATGTTCGTGCTGGACAAAGCCCACAAGGTTCCGGGACAGTCCACGGAGATATTCCGCACCAAGAATTTCGCCAAGCCGATGGAACGGGACCGGAAAGGAAATTTCAAGGTCCCGCCGGGTTACTGGGTACGGGTGAACATGACCTCCGACACGTTTCTGGAGGAGGCCGACCCCTGGCGCGATGCGATGTGGCGCATCATCCGCTACCGCTCGGACGTGAAGTTCTATATCCTCACCAAACGGGCGCTCCGGATGGCGGACCATCTCCCCGCCGACTGGGGTGAAGGCTATGAAAACGTGCAACTTAATGTCACCTGTGAGAACCAGCGCGCCTTCGACGAGCGCTGGCCCATACTCCGGGACATTCCCGCCAGGCACAAGGGCATGAACCTCTCTCCGCTTATCGGTCCCATTGACATTGAACCGGCCCTTGCCTCAGGGCAGATCGAACATATCGACCTGGGCGGCGAAGCCTATGGCGGCCAGAGGCCCTGCCGCTACGAATGGGTCAGGCAGATCAGTGATGCCTGTGCCCGGCACCGGGTGAACTTCGCCTTTGATTCGACCGGAGAGGTTTTCATCAAAGACGGACGCAGCTATCGGATCCCCGACCAGAAGACGCAGCTCCACCAGGCGTTCCGCTCCGGATTGAGTCATTATTTCGGCCCTGTCCGGTTCAAGCTGTACGCCCCTGAATACGGAACACTGCTTACTGAGGATGAACTGTATCATCCCAGGTACAACCGTCACCGTTGCGCGGAATGCACCATGGCCTTCGCCTGCGCCGGCTGTGGACGATGCGGACGCTGCAAAGAAGTCGAGCTGGTGGACCTGCATGAAATCTGGACCCCGGAATGAGGGATGCCCCGCTGAAACAACCCACGCACAAGTTCAACCGAAATCAACCTGAAAACAAAATATGAAAGTACTGCTTATCAACGGAAGTCCACGCCAGAAAGGCAATACCGCAATCGCACTTGCCGAAATTGCAAAAACGCTTGCGGAGGATGGTATCGACAGTGAAACCGTATGGATCGGCAACAAGCCGATAAGAGGCTGTACGGCTTGTAACCAGTGCGGAAACAAACCGGGTGCCTGCGTATTCAATGACGATTGCTGCAACGGGATAAGTGCAAAATACGCATCTGCCGATGCCCTGATCATAGGCACTCCTGTCTATTACGGGCAGCCCAATGGCGCACTCTTATCCATCATTCAGCGTTCCTTCTATTCCAACGGAGCCAACATTGCCGGAAAGCCGGCAGCTGCTGTTGCCGTATGCCGAAGAGGGGGTGCCTCGGCAGCCTTTGAGACGCTCAACCTCCCGTTCCAGATGATGAATATGCCCGTGATCGGCTCACAATATTGGAACATTGTCTATGGACGAGAACCCGGACAGGCGGCGCTTGACCAGGAAGGCCTTCAAACCATGCGGGCATTAGCCCACAATATGGCCTGGCTGCTGAAAGCAACCGGCGGGAAGCCTGCGCCCGGCCGCGGCGACGAGCCATGGGCCCCCATGCACTTCATCCGGTAGTCATACAACCAATAATCCCGGCCTCGTTGTAAACACGTGACCGGGATTTTACCGCGTGCCATTTACCGACCCTGCGCATGCTGATGCCAAATAGCCGGATATTCCTTGAAAAACAGCATCGTTCATCAACTTGATGACGTGGAAGTGATCGTAGACCTGAACGGCTTGAGGAAGGTTCGTCCTGACAGCAGCGATATAGGCCGGCGGCGGGGTCTTGTGTCGGCATAGGCAAAGGGTTAGAGCAGCGGCGTCATGTAGAGCGGGAGGTACGTTATGCCATCTTTGACTTCAACGTCGTTTGTATGCAGGACGTAGGGAGTGGAAAGGTACTGGCCGAACTTCTTGATGCACTTCCTCAGCGATGTGAGTGTATAGTTTGTGCTGCTTTTAACTTCTATTGGCGAAATATTATGCCTGGAAGTGACCATCTCCTTTTGAATGAGAAAATCAATCTGCATTCGGTTCTTCGCTTCTTCCTTATCATAGTTGTTGTAGAAGAAGAGTTTGCTGCCGGCGGTCTTAAGCATCTGGGCAACAATGTTCTCCACCAGCATTCCTTCGTCAATTTCCAGTTTGTCGAACATGAGTTTCTGGTAAATCTCGTTGGTAACGATGCCCCGGGCGCTGAATGCCAGGGAGATGAGAAGTCCGGTGTCGCAGAAGTAGCACTTGAGCGTGGTGCGGTCTTCGTTGAGCTGGAGGCCGATGTTGGGAGCGGTGGTGTTGTAACAGATATTTACCAGTTTGGCATCGTCCAGCCAGAAGAAGGCGCTGTCGTATTCACGCATGCGGGCCTCGTCCTTGAGGGCGGAAAGCGTGAACTGCTTCTCTTTCTTCTGGAGCTGCCCGGGAATGGCATCATAGATGGCGCTGACACGGGCTGTAAGGCCGCCTGCGTATTTCTTGATGTCGTTTTTGTAGAGGCGAAGAATCTGGCGCTTGAGGGCATCGACCTTGTTGAAATCACGGGAGGCGGCATATTCAGCCACGGCCTGCGGCATGCCTCCGACTATGAGATACTGACGGAAGTAGTGCAGTGCTTCCCGGTGGAAATCGCCCATCGGCTTGCACTTTTCGAACTGCTGCCGGATATAGGGCATCAGAACCTCGTTTCCCATGGCCCAGAGGAATTCTTCAAAATCCATGGGGTACATGTCAATGCCGTCCTCCTCAGATGGAATCACAATGTTCTCTACGTTTTTCTTAATGGAAATAAGCGATCCGGTCTCCAGATAGTCGAAACGTCCGTCTTCCACCAATGCTTTGATGGCCTCGCGGGCCTTGGGGCATTTCTGTACTTCGTCGAAGATTATCAGCGATTTGCGGGGCGTGAGCTGCTTCTTGTAGTGGAGCTGGATATTCTGCAGGAGCGTGCCTACATCCTCCAGATACTCCTCAAACCAGTCCTTTACGCGCTTTGGCGCCCGGCTGAAATCGATAAGAATGAATGAGTCATATTCATTGCGGGCGAATTCCTTTGCAATGTAACTCTTGCCGACACGGCGTGCACCCTCAATCATAAGGGCTGTAGTGCCGTTTTTCTCTTGCTTCCACTGGAGAAGCTTGTCGTATATCTTTCTTCTCATAATCACGAATCCTAAAGTTTTCAGAAGGCAATTTATACACCTTTCCGCGATTTTTCACAAGGGCAAATATACACCTTTCCGAGAATTCCGCAAAATTATCGATGGGCCTCCTGGCAAAAACACTTCCCGGAAAGGCCACATCGCCAAATCAGAAATACATAGCATTATGACCTGTCCCCGATAACGGCGGCTACTGGAAACGTCTCAAATAGAAGTCATTGTGAATTGATACCTGCCACAAGCCTCACACGATTCCGGCCTTCCACTATCCTGGGAGGCCGAACGGTCTTTTCGTCGGCCGGCTGTGCCCGCATTACGTGGTCGGCCAGCCGTGTCCGCATCACGTATTGTTTGGTCACGACGACGATGTGAACAGCCTGACAGTGCCGTCGCGGCAGCGATTGAGGCAATTTCCCAAAAAGAATGACGCGACGGCAACGAGGGCGTTTCTACATCACCGTCGCGTCAAAACAATAATCTGCTTGTCTGTATTCGTCACCCGGATTGTCCGCTGATCAGTGTTTCCCGCCAAAGTGCGCGCACAAAGGACCGGCCAGATGCCGTATAACGCAAGATAGCTGCACACACCAGCCCTCCAAAGGCGAGTTTGCGCAGCAAAAGCGTATCCCACGCTGTCTATGGCAGGTCCGGCGCGCACACTTTGGTGAAAGGCATCGCCGCAGAAAGCAACCGACGAAGGCCTGGCTGAAAGGCATCGCCGCGAAATACAACCGACGAAGGCCTGCTTCCTGCCGCGACACAGACCCCTTACCTATCCCCGTCTGTGTCGCTGCTCAGAATCCGCATTTTCGGTCCGGAAACCCGTCACGGCACAGACAAAGCAGCACACCTGTCTGTGTCGCGGCTCGGAAACCGCAATTTTGGCCCGGAACTCTGTCGCGGCACAGACGCAACAAGGGAATGGTCAGTGTCGTGGCAGAGAAAGAATTCCGAATCCCGAACCCGAAATGCATCTTTCCCATCAACGCGGGTCGCACGGGAAGGCGATTGTCAGGTTCATCCGGTTCGTTCTGCTGTCTATCTGTATTAAACGACAACGGTGGTCTATTCCGCCAAACTGGCGCACAGCGACCCCGCGATGGCGTAAGCGTCGGTCACACGGATGTGCGCCATAGCCTGATTTCGGCTGTTGGCGCACACCTATCGGCATCTGGCGGCGTATGTGGCGGGTCCTTGTGCGCCAGTTTGGCGGCAGGGCGAATCGGATCGTCCCACCCGATTTTAGCGCTGATCCGTTAAAACGTTATTGCCCGCATGCGGTGCAGTCATCTCTGATACACAGTTTTTTCGTTCACGGAAGAAAAGCCATCGTGGCAGAGAAAGAATTTGCTGAAATCTTTCTGTTCCGGATGGGACAGAAAGAGCGAAAGAATAAAGAGGTACAGAAAAAAAAAGAAACCCGCTTAGTCTGAGCGGGTTTCAGTGGTGCTGGGAAGAATCGAACTGCCGACACATGGATTTTCAGTCCATTGCTCTACCATCTGAGCTACAGCACCGGATTGGGACTGCAAAGGTAAGGTTTTTTTTCTTTCTGCAAAAAAATAATGTTATTTTCGCAGTAGAAATTTGATTCTGACGCAATGGCTATGGCTGTGGAGAAGAGATATGTCGAGGTGCTGCTGCCTCTGAAACTGAGAAAGACGCTGACTTACAGGCTGGACGGCGAAATCGTGCCGGGCAGTTGGGTGCAGGTGCCCCTGCGCGGGCATCCTGCGCTCGGTATCGTGGAGCGGGTGCACGAGAGCGCACCCGCCGGAGTCCGCCTCTCGGCGATCGAGGCGGTGACCGCCGTATTGGACAAGCCGGCCGTTTCGTCCGATGAGCTGGCTTTCTGGCATACCATCGCCGATTACTATCTCTGTACGCCCGGCGAAGTGTTCAAGGCCGCCTATAATGCCGGCCTGCAGCGCCAGATGCTCCAGCCCGACAAGCCCCAAAAAACAAAGACTGCCCGGCGGGAGCGCAAAACCCCGGAAGCGGCCGGGGCGGCCGGATACCCGCTCAATCCCCTGTCCGAAAGCCAACAAGCCGCACTCGCACAAGTCCGGCAGGGCTTTGCTGCCGGCAAACCGGTACTGCTGCACGGGGCCACCGGCAGCGGCAAGACCGAACTTTATCTCCAGCTGGCCGCCGAGCAACTGGCCGCCGGCCGGGACGTACTTTATCTCGTACCGGAAATCGCCATTTCCAAACAGCTGCAGCAGCGCATCGAAGCCGTTTTCGGCGACCGGCTCCTGGTATTCCACTCCCGGACCACCGTGCCGCAGCGCTACAAAGTCATCGAAACGCTCCGGCGCGACCCGTCACCCCGCATCGTGCTGGGCACCCGCTCAGCCGTCTTCCTCCCCCTACGCCAGACGGGACTGGTCATCATCGACGAGGAGCACGACCGCTCCTACAAACAGGATGATACCGCCCCGCGCTACAACGGCCGCGATGCTGCCCTGATGCTGGCCGCCCAACGGCATGCATCCGTCATCCTGGGCAGCGCAACGCCTTCCTGCGAGGCGCTCTTCAATGTGGAGACCAAGAAATTCGCCCTGGCCCGCCTGCCGGAACGCTACCACGGCGGCGCAGACCCGAAGATCGAGATCATCGACACGGCAAAAGCGCGCCGGCTGGGCAACATGCAGGGATCTTTCTCCCGCAAGCTTTTGAAAGAGATGGCCGCGACGCTGGAAGGCGGGAAACAGGTGCTGGTCTTCCGTTCGCGCCGCGCCTATGCGCCGACGGTCCAGTGCGAAGCCTGCGGCGAAGTGGTGATGTGCCCGCACTGTCATGTGGCCCTGAGCTACCACAAGTTCAACAGCAGTCTGTCCTGCCACTACTGCGGCTATCACAGGCCTTACACGCTGCGCTGCCCCTCCTGCTCAGAAGTGGCGCTGGCCGAGCGGGGTGCCGGTACGGAACGCCTCGAAGAAGAACTGCGGGAAGCTTTTCCCGACAAACGCATCGAACGCTTCGACGCCGATACGACCGAGCGCAAGACCGCTGCCGACCGGCTGATCCGCGACTTTGCCGCCGGGAACATCGACATCCTGGTCGGGACGCAGATGATCACCAAAGGTTTTGACTTCGAACGCCTGGCCCTGGTGGTCCTGGTCAGTGCGGACAGCCTTTTCGCCGTCCAGGACTTCCGCAGCGACGAACGGGCCTTCCAGCTGCTGACCCAGCTGATGGGCCGCTCGGGCCGGCGGGGCGAGCAGGGGCGGATCGTCATCCAGACCTTCCAGCCGGAGCATCCGGTGCTGCAGCGGCTGTTGCAGGGCGGCACGCAGGCCGATGCCGGTACGACAGCCCTGCTGGCCGAACGCAAGGCTTTCCAGTATCCGCCCTACGTGCGGATGATCTCCCTCACCGTGAAAGACCACTACGAAGGCCGTCTCTGGAATGTATGCCGGCTCATCCAGGAAGCCGCCCAGGCGGTCGGCATCGCAGAAATGGCCGGTCCGGTCACCCCGGCGGTCGATGTCTTAGCCGGAGAGCATATCGCCCAGTTCTGGATCAAGCTGCCCCGTACCCGCAACCTGGCGGCCACCAAACGCGCCCTGTACGCGCGGATTGACCAGATCGATCAGGATTTCCGGGGCCAGACCGCCATCGTCATCGACGTAGATCCCATGTAGCCGGCCATGAACCTGCAGGAACTCATCCAATATGTCAAGGAAAAGAGCGGCTACACGCTCATCCTGGGTTCGCAGCTGCCCCCGGCGGCGCCTGTCTATCAGGATACGCCCATCTCTCCGGCGGGAACACTGTCCGGGCCGGATGATCCCGCAGTCCCCGCCCGCATCCGGGAGATGCTGGCCCTGTACGATTATGGCGACGGCTCGAACGCCCAGCGCGTGCTGAATTTCTACCGGCAGGGCAAATTCATGGAGCATTACGAAGATGACGCGCCATGGGAGGGGGAATTCAAACGCTACTTCCCGACTTACCACGACCTCAACATCCGGCAACTGCGCGGCTATTTTACCTGGCGGACCCAGTACAGGAAAGGCAATCTGCTGCCGGTGGCCACTTCCCTGGCCTATCTGTATGTCTATGAGCTGCTCAACGGCATCGGGACCGAATCGGCGGAAGACGGCTTGCAGAAGCTGGAAGCCTTCGAACACGACTACATCGACCACGGTCCCGGCAACCCGGCGATGAAGCGGAACCTCCACCGCTGGATGTTGGAGTTCGCGGTGCTGGGCGGGCTCCCGGCTGAACGGTTCACCGCCTATCTGAATCCTGAAAAGATCCAGTTCGACCAGGCGCTTTCCACCCTGCAGAAAGCCGCAGACTGCCCGGACGAAGCCGTGGTACAGGCGCTCCGGCTGCTCGACGGCAAAAAAGACACGGGCCCGGCCGACCCGCAGTTCCAGCACCTGCTGGCCGGAACCTGGCGGCTTGCGGCAGACAAACTATTCCCGGCCTGCTTCGGCCAGGCGAAACCCTATGTCTGGCATCCGCTCTACAATGCGGTCTATTACAAGGAAAAAGAAGAACCCGACAGAAGCGTTCCCGTCAACGACTGCCGGATGTTCTACTGCCGCGACGGCATCTGGCACGAACTGCGGTATGAAAGGCTGTTCTTTGACCTGCAGCGCCTGGGGGCCTTCCTCCACCGGACGGAATGCAGCCTGCGCCGCTATCTCAAGACCGGACATTACCTGAAAGAGAAGCCGGAAGAAGCCTGGGCACTGCCCTATGTCGATGCCGTGATTGACGCAGACAGGCGGGAGAAGGAAGAGGCCGCGCGCCCGAAGATCGACATCCATCTTGAGCGGCTGGATCACATCCGGGAGGATGCCGCTGCGACCAGGGAGAGCCTGCTGACGGCAGAAGAGATCGACGAGATTCCCGGTCAAGCCGGGAATGACGGAGAGCAAGCCGGGAATGACGGGAAACCGGCCGGAAGTATTGAAGGGCTCAACGGGCAGCTGGCGGACGTCCTGCTGATGCTGCTGCGGGGGCAGTCGCCCGAAAGCTTGCTGCGGGAGCGGCACCTGATGCCGTCGGTCGTAGCCGACAGCCTCAACGAAGCCTTCTTCGACGAGATCGGCGACAATGTGGTCGAATGTGACGGAGGAACGCTCAGCCTGGTCGAAGACTATCGGGAAGATATCAAACAACTGCTTGAAATATAAATCGCATGAACGAAGATACACGAAAGGTCCCCAGACGGATTGCACAGACGGTGCTCGGCTCGCTCAAAGGCGGCGTCGTACCGCGCATCGGTCTCCCCTACATCACGGTCGGCCGGAAAAACGAAATCGGGGCCCTGCTCCACGACGTGGAAATCATCGCCGAGGGCGGCGCCTCATTCCGCTTCATCGTCGGCCGTTACGGTTCTGGCAAGAGCTTTCTCCTGCAGACCATCCGCAACTATGTCATGGACCGCGGCTTCATCGTGGCCGACGCCGACCTTTCGCCGGAGCGCCGGCTGCAGGGCACCCGCGGGCAGGGACTGGCCACCTACCGGGAGCTGATCGGCAACCTGGCCACGAAAACCAGGCCCGAAGGCGGTGCGCTGAGCCTCATCCTGGACCGCTGGATCAACAACGTGCAGTCGGAGGCCGTACAGGAGACGGGGCTGACGCCCGGCGATCCGGACTTGACGGCCACCGTGGACAAGAAGATCTACGCCGTGACCGCATCCCTCCGCGAACTGGTGCACGGATTCGAATTCGCCCGGCTGGTTTCAATCTACTACCATGCCTATCTGGCAGGCGATGACGAGACCAAGGCCAAGGTCATCCGCTGGTTCCGCGCCGAATACAATCTCAAGAAAGAGGCAAAGGAAGAACTGGGCGTCAACCTCGTCATCACCGACGACGACTGGTACGAATACCTGAAGCTCTTCGCCACCTTCTTCCGGCTGGCCGGCTATGCCGGGATGATGGTCATGATCGACGAACTGGTGAACATCTACAAGATACCCAACGCCATCACACGGCAGTACAACTACGAAAAGATGCTCACCATGTACAACGACACGCTGCAGGGCAAGGCCAAATACCTGGGCTTCATCATGGGCGCCACGCCACAGGCCCTGGAGGACAAACGCCGGGGCATCTACAGCTACGAAGCGCTCCGCTCGCGCCTGGCGGAAGGCAAATTCTCCCGGCCGGGCGCCCGCGACCTCCTGTCGCCCGTCATCCGGCTGGAGCCGCTCACGCCCGAGGAGATGCTGGTCCTGTGCGAAAAACTCGCCGATATGCACGCGGGGCTGTACAACTACCCGCGCCGCGTCGTCACCGACGACCTGGCCGTTTTCATCAAGATCGAATACGGCCGCATCGGCGCCGACCAGAACATCACCCCGCGCGAGGTCATCCGCGACTTCATCGAACTGCTCGACCTGCTCTACCAGAATCCTTCGCTGGAGCCGGTCACCCTCCTGCAGTCCGACCAGTTCAGCTATGCCCAGTCGGAGGCCGTGTCGGACCAGGCCGACAAAGGGTTTGTGGAATTCACCATCTGACAGGGTTGCACCATGAATGTTTTCGGACGATATGCTCCTTTCATCCAGGACTTCATCTACCGCTCGGGCTGGAAGACGCTCCGCGGCGTGCAGAATGCGGCCGGCGATGCCATTTTCGGCACGGAGGACAATGTGCTGCTGACCGCATCCACGGCATCCGGCAAGACGGAGGCTGCCTTCTTCCCGATCCTGACCCTGCTGGATGAGAATCCGTCACAGACCGTCGGCGTACTCTACATAGCGCCGCTCAAGGCGCTGATAAACGACCAGTTCGGCCGCCTCGACGAATTGTGCCAGGAAGTCGGCATTCCCGTCACCCGCTGGCACGGCGACGTGCCGCAGACGCAGAAGCGGCGGCTACTCCGCAAGCCCGCCGGGATCCTGCAGATCACGCCCGAATCGCTGGAATCGCTGCTGATCAACAAGCACATGGAGATTCCTTCGCTCTTCGGCGACCTGCGTTTTGTCGTCATCGACGAGATCCATTCGCTGCTGCGCGGCGACCGGGGCTTGCAGACCTTCTGCCTGATCGAGCGGCTCTGCCGGATCGCCGGCTGCAAGCCGCGGCGCATCGGCCTGTCGGCCACCCTCGGCAATCCCGAGGCGGCCGGCGCATTTCTGGCAGCAGGCAGCGGCCGGGGGACCATCATTCCGAAATTTGACGGCGGCAAGGAAGTCTGGCGCCTGTCGATGGAGCATTTCTACAACAGCGGTCCGCAGGCCGACGACAAGCGCGAGCCTGCCACCGAAGCTCTGGAGGTGGAAGCCCCCACCGACACCGCGCCGGCGGCCGCCGATCCGGGCATCGGCTATATCTTCGAGCATACGCGGGGCAAGAAATGCCTGATATTCACCAATTCCCGTGAAGAATGCGAGTCGGTCTGCCAGCATCTGCGCCAATACTGCGAAGTGCAGCACGAACCCGACCGCTTCCTCATCCACCACGGCAATCTCTCGGCTTCCTACCGCGAGAGCGCGGAAGAAGACATGAAGGACGACGACTCGCTGATGTCGGTTTGCGCCACCGCCACCCTGGAGCTGGGCATCGACATCGGGCGGCTGGAGCGGGCTTTCCACATCGATGCGCCCTTCACCGTGTCGGGATTCCTGCAGCGGCTGGGCCGCACGGGCCGGCGCGGCGCTCCTTCCGAGATGTGGTTCGTCATGCGCGAAGAGCATCCCGAAGCGCGGGCGATGCTGCCCGACATGATTCCCTGGTACCTGATCCAGGGCATCGCGCTGGTACAGCTCTATATCGAAGAACGCTTCGTGGAGCCGCCGCGCACGGAGCGGCTGCCCTTCAGCCTGCTTTACCACCAGACGATGAGCACGCTGGCCTCCTGCGGCGAAATGACGCCGGCGGAACTGGCCTCGCGGGTCCTTCCCCTCTCCTGCTTCCACCGCATCACGCAGGATGACTACCGTGTGCTGCTGCGTCACCTGCTGGAAAAAGGGCATCTCCAACGGACGGAAAACGGCGGCCTGATCGTCGGGCTGACCGGCGAGCGGATCGTGAACAATTTCAAGTTCTACGCTGTCTTCCAAGAGAATGTCGAATACACCGTCCGCTCAGGTTCCGAGCAGCTGGGCACCATCGTCAAACCACCGCCAGTAGGCGACAAAATCGCCATTGCCGGCCGGGTGTGGGTCGTGGAGGAGGTGGACCACCAGCGCCACGAAGTCTATTGCACACTGGTCAAAGGCCTGATCCCGGCCTACTTCGGCGACGTGGCCGGCGACATCCATACGCGCATCCTGGAACGGATGTACCGCGTGCTGGCCGAAGCGCAGACCTATCCTTATCTGATGCGCCACGCCGTCAGCCGCCTGCAGGAAGCGCGGGAGACTTTCCAGAAGTCCGGGATGCAGAACCAGCCGCTCGTCCATCTGGGCGGCAAGATGTGGGCGCTCTTCCCCTGGCTGGGAACCTATGCCTTCATCACGCTGGAGCGCTTCCTAAAGATCCGCTGTGCAAAACGGCTGGGCCTCAAAGGACTCAGCCCGTCCCGCCCCTATTGGATGCAGTTCACGATGCAGGTCAGCGAAGCCGATTTCTACCGGATCGTCGCCGAGGAAGCCGTCACGCCGTTCGACCCGCTGGAACTGGTCTATCCGAACGAGAACCCCGTCTTCGAAAAATACGACGAATTCGTCCCGGAGGAACTCGTCCGCAAAGGCTTCGCCCTTGGCGTCCTCGATTTCGAGTCCGTCAAGAAGCGCGTCCTGGGCTGGCATCAAGCCGGCTGCTAACGGCGGAAATTGCGTGAAGCGAAAGGCAGGCTCTGGCGCAGGGCGGTGTGCCAGTATTCCCAGTTGTGGATCCCGTTGCGGACACGGAGTTCACAGGGAATGCCTTTCGCACGCATCTTGAAGTAGAAATCGACGTTGAGCCGCAGCAGATAGTCGTCGTCGCCGCAATCGACGAACCATTTGACGCCTTTGAGCGCCGCCACCGTCGCCTCATCGGCTTCGTCCACGAATTTCAGGGCGGAATGGTCGCGCACCGAAACACTGGTCAGGTAGAACTTGTCTTCCCGATCCTTCGGATCCTCCGGTTCCTTCACCTGCTGATCGAGCCAGGCACTCATGGCATAGCAGCTGGAGAACAGGTCCGGATGACGCTGGGCATAGACCACGCTGCCGCCGCCGCCCATCGACAGGCCGGAGATGGCGCGCATCCCCTTCGAGCCGCCGCAACGGTATTTCGCCTCGAAGGCAGGCATCAGTTCGCCGAAGAAGAAATCCTCATAGGGAGTGCCCGGCACGTTGAAGTAGCCGTTCTGGACGGCATGGATGTCCGGATCGCCGGCGCAGGGCATGATGACCACCATCTTCGCAGCTTCGCCGGTTCCGATGAGTTCGTCCAGGACCAGGTCCAGGCCGCCGGTCTCGACCCAGTTCAGGTGGGTGCCATAGAGGCCGTGCAGCAGATAGAGCACGGGATAGGTCGTCGCCGCCAGCTCGCCGTAGCCGTCGGGGAGATAGACGTTGACACTGACATTTCGTCCGAGCACCTCACTGGGGAAGGACTCGGTCACGACACGGCTGCGGGCGGACAGGCCGCTTGCGCAGACAAGCAGGAAAACTGCCAGAAGGATGCGTTTCATGGTATATTGGGTTTATCCTAAATCCTTGACCAACTTGTGGATCCTGCGCATCTGGTCGGGGATGCGGATGCGCTGCGGGCACTTGGGCAGGCACGCGTTGCAGGCCACGCAGACCGAGGCGTCGGTGCCTTTGGCCAGGGTCGCATAACGCTTGAGGAAGGTCTTCTTCTTCTCCTTGAAGTCCTTGTCCTTCTTGTTCTTGGGGTCCGGCAGCATCAGTTCGTCGCTGAGCGCATTGTAAACGCCGAACACGCCCGGGATCTCCACGCCGCGCGGGCAGGGCATGCAATAGCGGCAGGCCGTGCAGGGGATGTGGGGATTGGCGTTGTAAAGCTCGGCCATCTGGAGCATATAGGCATTGTCTTCCGCCGTCATCGGCTTGAAATGGCTGAAGGTATAGACATTCTCCATCAGCTGCTGCATGTTCGACATGCCGCTGAGCGTACACATGATCGCCTTCGGCGTGGATGCGAAGGTCAGCGCGGCGGCGGCCGGCGTATATTGCGGGAAACGCTGCTGGATGCGCTTCTTCAGGCCGTCGGACACATTGGCCAGGGCGCCGCCCCGGATGGGTTCCATGATGACCACGGGGATATTCTTCTCTTCCAGCATCTTGTAGAGTGTTTCGGAATCGCAGGGCTCATTGCTTCCTTCCATCGGCATGTCTTTCCAGTCCACGTAGTTGAGCTGGATCTGCACGAACTCCCAGTCGTACGGAAGCGCGAGCAGTTCGCGCAGTGCCTGGTTGGAGCCGTGGAACGAGAAGCCCAGGTGGCGGATCGTGCCTTTCTTCTTCTGTTCGAGCAGCCAGGGCATCAGGCCGTTGTCCTTGAAGCGCTTGTTGAAGTCGGCCACGTCGCCGAGCGAGTGAAGCAGGAAATAATCCACGTAGGACGTGCGCAGATTTTTGAGCGAATTGGCGAACATCGTCTTGCAGGCTTCCAGCTCGGCGTTCATGAAGTTCGACATCTTGGTCGCAATCAGATAGTCCGTCCGCTTGTGACGGCTCAGGGCCTCACCCGTGGCGCGTTCGGAGTCGCCGTAGGCCGGTGCAGTGTCAAAATAATTGATACCATGCGCGAGCGCATAGTCAATCATCTGGTTGACCTGCTCCTGGTCAAGCGGTGCACGGCGGCCGCTGCCTTTGCGCGGGAATCGCATGCATCCCATGCCCAGCAGGCTGATACTCTCGCCGCCAAGGGTTTTCCAACTGCGGTGGAGCACCTGGTCTCCGGCTGCGGGCTCGACAAATTTCTGCTCACCCGGCAGCACGCCAGCCATTCTCAGCGGCGCTGCGACCAGGGAGCTGCTGGCGGCGACACCGGCTCCAGCCAGCATCATCGCACGGATCGCCTCTCGGCGCGTCATATTCTTCTTTTCCATAACAAGATACAAATTTACAAAATTTCAAAATGATAAATCGCCGTCTGACTATATTTTTCGCCCGGCCGGAGCACCGTGGACGGAAAATCCGCGCGGTGGGGCGAATCGGGGAAATGCTGCGTTTCGAGTACGACGCCGCAATCCGGGCGGCCGGTGTAGAGCTGCAGGCCCGGCTGGTCGGTGTAGATCTTCAGCATGATGCCGTTGGAAGGCTCGTAAAGCGCAACCGCAGGCTCGCCCGAGGCACCGCGCAGCACGAAATTGTGGTCGAACTCCGGCGTAACCGGCTTTGCCGTCCGGAAATCGAACGGCGTGCCCTCGACCAGCGCAATCTCACCCGTCGGAATCAGCGCCGCATCGACCGGCGTATAGTAATCGGCATTGATTTTCAACAGATGCGTGCTCGTGAGCCCTTCCCCGCTGCCATGGAGGTTGAACCAGGCATGCAGGGTCGGATTGAGGATGGTAGGGGCATCCGTCACGGCGGCATACTGCAGGACGAGTTCGTTTTTATCGGTCAACGTACAGAGCACGGATATTTCCAGATTGCCCGGATAGCCTTCCTCTCCGTCGGGCGAGATGCGGGTCATCAGCAAGGATTCTTCTGATAGCGGCGTGATCGTCCATTCCTGCTTGTCGAAACCCTTCGGCCCGCCGTGCAGGTGGTTTTCTCCCTCGTTGCAGGGAAGCATATAGGTAAAACCGTCCAGGTCGAAACGGCCGCCGGCGATGCGGTTGCCGTAGCGGCCCACGATGGGCTGCCGGTAATCCTTGTCCGCGGCACATTCGGCCGCATCTGCGCAGCCCCACACCACATTGCGGAGCTTCCCTTCCCGGTCCGGCACTTCGAGCGCGAGCAGGCGCCCGCCCGTCGTGCAGAACGTGGCGGTCATACCCTGGCTGTTCCGGATGGAAAAGACCTGCTCATCCGCGTTCCGGCGGCATCCCGGCAGCAAGAGGGAAAGCAGGGCCGCGGCGCAAATAATTTTGAATATCCTCATAGATTCCGTAATTTTGAAAGATATTTCCAAAGATATGAAAAAAACGGCATATTTTCTCCTGCTTTTCGGCCTGACCTGCTGTTTCAACGCCTCGGCGCAGGCCTGGCAGCCTGCGGGCGACCGCATCCGGACCCCCTGGGCCGACCAGGTGGACCCGTCCGCACCCCTGCCCGAATACCCGCGTCCGCTGATGCAGCGCGAACAATGGATGAACCTCAACGGCTTGTGGGACTACGCCGTGCTGCCCGTCGGGGAAGCCTACGGGAAAGTCGATGGTAAGATCCTCGTCCCGTTCTGCATTGAATCGAGCCTTTCCGGCGTCGGACGGACCGTCGGGGCAGACCACAACCTGTGGTACCAGCGGACCTTCACCCTGCCGAAGAGCTGGAAGGGACAGCGCGTCCTGCTGCACTTCGGCGCCGTGGACTGGCGGGCCGACATCTGGGTGAACGATGTGAAGGCCGGCAGCCACACCGGCGGCTACACAGCTTTCAGCTTCGACATCACCGATGCGCTTCAGAATGGTGAAAATACCCTGACCGTCCGGGTCTGGGACGGCACCGACATCGGTTTCCAGCCCCGCGGCAAACAGGTGAGCAAGCCCGGCGGCATCTGGTACACCTCCGTGACGGGCATCTGGCAGACGGTCTGGCTGGAACCTGTGCCGCAGCAGCATATCGAGCAGCTCCGCATCACGCCCGACCTGGCCGCCGGCTGCATCCGCGTGCTGGCAGAAGGCCCACAGCGCGGTATCGTGGCCTTCTCCCTGAAGGCTGCCGGAAAGACAGTCGCCTCGGCCCGCGTCCTGGCCGGCGCCGAAGCCGAGATCTCCGTGCCCGACCCGCACGGCTGGACCCCGGACGACCCGTTCCTCTACGATTTGGAAGTCACCCTGCTGGCAGACGGCAAGCCCGTCGATAAAGTACAGAGCTACTGCGCCATGCGCCAGATCGGCACGGTCACCGGGCCGGATGGCATCGTGCGCATGACCCTCAACGGCAAGCCCATTTTCATGTACGGCCCGCTCGACCAGGGCTGGTGGCCCGACGGTCTCTATACCGCCCCCACCGACGAAGCCCTCGCCTTCGATGTCCAGAAGACCAAAGACTGGGGCTTCAACATGATCCGCAAGCATGTCAAGGTCGAGCCGGCCCGCTGGTACTACCACTGCGACCGCCTCGGCATCCTCGTCTGGCAGGACATGCCCAGCGGCGAATGGACGGCCGGCTGGCAGATGACCCAGCTCTACGACGGCGCCGAACGCCAGCGCAGCGTCGCATCCGAGGCCAACTGGCGCAAGGAATGGAAGGAAGTCATGGACCATCTCTATTCCCAGCCCTGCATCGCCGTCTGGGTCCCCTTCAACGAAGGATGGGGCCAGTTCAAGACAAAGGAGATCGCCGACTGGACCCGGCAGTACGATCCGACCCGCCTGGTGAATTCCGCCAGCGGCGGCAACCACTTCCTCGATGCCGGTGACATCCTGGACCTCCACCATTATCCCCAGCCGGAGATGTACCTCTACGACGCCAAGCGCGTGAACGTGCTGGGTGAATACGGCGGCATCGGCCTCCCCGTGGAAGGGCATCTCTGGGCGCCCGACCGCAATTGGGGCTACATCAAGTTCGCCAGTCCCAAGGAGGTGACCGACGAATATGTCAAGTACGCACGGCAGTTGCAGGAGATGATCGCCCGCGGCTTCTCCGCCGCTGTCTATACCCAGACCACCGACGTGGAAATCGAGGTCAACGGCCTGATGACCTACGACCGTCGCTTCGACAAGGTGGACATTCCGCGCATCCATGAAATCAACCAACAAGTAATCAATACGCTACGATAATGAAACGTTTCTTTGTCATTCTGGCGGCGGTTTTCCTGCTGCTGCCTGCCTGCTCAAACCGTGATGAAATCCGCACCGAACAGCTCTATCTGGAAGAAGATATCCCCTACAGCGAAGGGAGCGCGTTCCACCTTGCCCTGAAATACGATGTTGAGTTCCCGACAGCCGGTTTCCCGAAAGAGGTGCTGGAGAAGGTCCGCCGCAACATCCGCATCGCCTGCTTCGGCGAAGCGTATGCCGATTTCACGGCACCGGTCGAAGAACTGGCCCAGGCCTACCGCAATGTCGAGTTGCAGGATTACCGGACCAGCAATGAAGAATTGCTCAAAGAAATGGAAATCACCGAAGCGGAAGCCGCCAACCTCAACTGGGGTTTCGACGTCCTGGGTGAATTCCACGCCCCGTACGGAGATGCGCTCAACTATTGGGTGGAGCACTACGACTACATGGGCGGCGCCCACGGCATGTATTCCATGACGCCGATCGTCATAGACCGCACCAGCGGCGACGTCCTTTCGTATGAAGCCTTTACGGAAGGGGTCGGCCGGGAGAGGCTCATGGCGCTCATCGACAAGCACAAATTTAACGGATTCGACGACGATCCGGACATCGACAAGGACCAGATCTTCTATGTGGAACAGATCGAGCCGAGCAAGACGTTCACGGTCGGCCCGGAGGGCCTGACCTTTATCTATCAGCCTTACGACGTGGCGCCCTATGTCTTTGGCGTGATCACCATCACGATTCCCTGGGAGGATCTGCAATGAAACGGAAACTGACTGTCGAATACGAGGAGTTCAGCTCCCGCAAGGAACTGCCCGCAGCGGACCGCGCCCTGCTTGATGCGGCCATCGACGCCCTGAAGGGTTCGTATGCCCCTTATTCCCATTTCAATGTCGGTGCGGCCGTCCGCCTGGCCGACGGGACAGTCGTCAAAGGCGCCAACCAGGAGAATGCGGCCTATCCGTCCGGCCTGTGCGCCGAACGGACGGCGATGTTCGCCGCCGGCGCCCAGCATCCGGGCGTGCCGTTCGAGGCAATCGCCGTGGTCTGCGCCCGCGAAGGGCAGCTGACGGCCAACCCCGGCTCGCCCTGCGGCGCCTGCCGCCAGGTGATGGCACAGTACGAAAGGGAAGCCGGAAAACCGCTCCACATCATCCTGGGCAGCGGCGCGACCATCTTCACGCTCGACGGCGTGGAGTCACTGATGCCCTTTGTATTCAATGATTTATAAAAAAGAAAAAAAGGGTAAGCTTGATATATCGCACCGCTACAACCACCTACCCTTGCTGCGGTCAAGCCCTGGGGGAGTTCAGTGGGAGCTGGTCGTATATGACTTACCCCGGCACAAAGGTAAACATTTTTTTGACTAAATGAAAAAAAATTCCCGGATCTGTATCGGACTCTCCGGCGGCGTGGATTCCAGCGTGGCCGCTTTGCTGCTGAAAGAGCAGGGCTGCGACGTGTTCGCCCTCTTCATGCAGAACTGGCACGACACGACCGGAACCCTCCACGGGGAATGCGAATGGGAGGAAGACCGGGCGGTCGCCGAGATGGTGGCGCGCAAGATCGGCATCCCCTTCCATTTCGTGGACTTGAGCGAAGTTTACCGCCAGCGGGTCGTGGACTATATGTTCAGCGAATACGAGAAGGGACGCACCCCCAATCCCGACGTGCTCTGCAACCGGGAGATCAAGTTCGACGCCTTCTGGGAAGCCGCCAAGGCGCTGGGGGCGGACTATGTGGCCACGGGGCACTACTGCCGCAAGGACAGCTTCACCGATGCGGAAGGCCGGACCGTGTACCGCATCCTGGCGGGCAGCGACCCGAACAAGGACCAGAGCTACTTCCTCTGCCAGCTGTCGCAGGAGCAGCTCGCCACGGCCCTCTTCCCGATCGGGGACATCACCAAGCCCGAAGTGCGGCGCATCGCCCGCGAAGCCGGACTCCCCAGCGCGGAAAAGAAAGACAGCCAGGGCATCTGTTTCGTGGGGAAGGTGGACCTTCCCGTCTTCCTGCAGCAGAAGATCAAGCCGAAGGAAGGTGACATCGTGGAGATTCCCCGCAGTTTCTACGAAGGCCGCCCCGCGGCGGAAACGCTGGAGGAGATGGCCGAACCCATCCGCTACCGCCGCCAGGACGGCAAGGTGATCGGCCGGCACATCGGCGCCCAATACTATACCATCGGACAGCGGAAGGGGCTGGGCATCGGCGGACACGCCGAGTCCTGTTTCCTGATCGCCAACGACATGGAAAACAACCTGATCTTCGTGGGCGAAGGCAAGGACCACCCCGGCCTCTACCGGAAAGCCCTGCACATCCGTCCCGAAGAGATTCACTGGATCCGTCCGGATCTCGCGCTCGCCGACGGAACGCAGCAGCGTTACCAGCTGCGCATCCGCTACCGGCAGCCGCTCCAGGGGGCCGTCCTCCACAAGCGGCCCGACGGGCTTTACATCGTATTTGACCAGCCGCAGCGGGGCATCACCCCGGGCCAGTTCGCCGTCTGGTATGCAGACGACGGCGAGATGGTGGGCAGCGGCGTGATTGACCAATGAGTATCTAATTGTTATTTGAGATGAAAAGAATCTTCTCCCGCGCAGTAACGGTCCTGATGGTTCTCCTGGCCGTCAGTGCCTGCCGGTCCACCCACAACCTGGGCACGGACGCGAAAAAGAACGACAAGGCGGAACTGACGCAATTCGCTTTCCCGGCCGGAAAGAACAAAGGCATCGGAACGACGGCGACGGCCATTGTCGCCAACGGGGTCCATTACATCACCGTCCCGGAAGGGACCGGCCTCAGGAAACTCGTGCCGGAGATCACCGCCTCGGACGGCGCGACCGTTTTCATCGACGGAGCCCCCTACAAGGCAGGGGCCGCCTATGACTTCTCCGGAGACGTACAGCGCGTGAAAATCGTGTCCGAAGACGGGGGCAAGACCGGGGAATACCGCATCTGCGTCAAGACCGGCGACAGCACCATCGACCAGCGGGTCTATCAGTTCATGCGCGATTTCTCGATCCCGGGCGTTTCGCTCTCCATCATGAAGGGGACGCAGGTCGTGTATTCGAGCGGCTACGGCTTCGCCGTGGCCGAAACCGAAACCCGCTGCACGCCCGACCATCTGTTCCGGATGGCCAGCATCTCGAAGCAGTTCTGCACCCTGTGTATCATGCAGCTCAAGGAAGAGGGGCGGCTTCAGCTCGACCAGCAGGTCTTCGGCCAGAACGGCATCCTCAAGGGCCTCTACCACAACATCACGCCCTACCACGAAGGCATCACGGTCCGGCACCTGCTGAGCCACAGCAGCGGCATCTGCAAGGGCCTGGACGATCCGGCGTTCAACAATGACTTCCGCTTCTACACCGGGACGCGGAATCCGGTCCCGACCGACACGCTGATCCAGCGCACCCTCGACGCCCGTCAGCAGCCCTACAGCGACGGCACGGTGACCTGGAGCCCCGGTTCGGCCTACAATTACAGCAACGTCGGCTACTGCGTCCTCCACCGCATCGTGGAAGTGGTCAGCGGCAAGGACTACGAGCGCTTCCTCAAGGAAGACGTCCTCTCCCGGATGGGCATCACCGACACGCATATCGGCGGATACAAGGAAGAGCGCCGTCCGAACGAATGCGTGTTCTACTCGCAGGGCAGCGCAAACGGCTATTCCAACCCGTTGCGCGAACTGGCCGGGGCGGCCGGCATCATCACGTCCTCCAACCAGCTGATGAAGGTCCTCACCTACATCGACGGCGACGACACGGTTCCCGACATCTTCAGCCGCGAGACCCTGCAGGAAATGTACACGGCCTACCGCTTCACGGCCCCGGGCAAGTACGGGGAAGAATACCATACCTACGGGCTGGGCTGGCGCGTGAACCACGCCAGACGCTTCCCGGGCGCACACTATCACGGCGGAGACATCGCCGGTACGGCGACCGTCTGGGCGGGCGGCACCGACAGCGGGATGAGCGGCGCGCTCATCTGCAATTCCCGTTCGTACATCCGCAACGAAACGGGTGACATCGACGACAATACGTACAGCATCCTCGATGATGCCATGAAGTATTTCCAATAGGATGGATACGCGGCTGGGCATCGTAGGCGGAGGACCCGCCGGGATGATGGCGGCCATCCGGGCCGCCGGCGTCCTCGGCGACGGCTCGCGCGTGGTGCTCTTCGACAAGAACGAGCGGCTGGGCCGGAAAATCTACCTCACGGGCAAGGGGCGCTGCAACCTGACCAACCGGCGCGACTGGGAAGAATTCTCGACGCACATCCATCCCAACCAGGGTTTCCTGAAACAGGCCTTCCGGGCCTTCTCGAACGAAGATCTCATCCGCTTCTTCGAGGAAGAACTGGGCGTGCCGACCGTCACGCTGCAGGGGCAGCGGGTCTTCCCCGCCTCGCTGGTGGCAGGCGATGTAGCCCGCGCGCTCGAGCGGCGGGTCCGGGACCTGGGTGTGGACATCCGCTACCGGACAAGCATCGGCAGCCTCGCCGACCTGGCCGGCTTCGGCGGCGTGATCGTGGCCACCGGCGGCCGCTCCTACCCGGTGACCGGTTCGACCGGCGACGGCTACGACCTCGCGGCGGAAGCGGGCCACAGCATCACCCCGACCTTTCCCAGCGAAACGGCGCTGCTCCCCCGGGGCTACGATCCGGCACTCATCGGCCAGACGCTCAAGAATGTCGGCCTCCAACTGCTGGTGGACGGCACTTGTGTCCAAAGCGAACAGGGAGAATTCAGCTTCACGGAAGACGGGCTGGAAAGCGGCATCGCCTACAAGCTCAGCCGCCGGGCCGTCTGGGCCCTGACCAACGGCCAGCACGTCGAAATCGTCCTCGACCTGAAACCCGCCCTTTCCGAGGGACAACTGTCCGCCCGCATCAAGCGGATGGCCCAAGCGGACGAGGACAGGCCTGGTGGAGCGGCAGGTTCTTTCGGGCCGGAGCGCCCTCGCTCGGCCCGAAAAGGTTCTGCCGCGCGCTGGAGTCCGCTTGGGCTATCCGCTGCAAAAACGCTGGAGATTTGTTCGCTATTACCCAAATCCTTGATTGCGCCGTTCTTGCGCTCTCAGGCGGAACTCACCGTCGAGAGACTTCCGGCGGCACTGAAAGCCTGGCGTTTCCGGATTGAAGACTACAAGGGGTTTGACCGGGCCGTCGTAACGGCCGGAGGGGTCAGCCTCAAGGAAATCGTCCCCAAAACGATGGCCTCGCGGCTCCGCCCGGGCCTGTATTTCTGCGGCGAAGTGCTGGACCTCGACGGCGATACCGGCGGCTACAACCTGCAGATCGCCTTTTCAACCGGTGCCCTCGCCGGTACCAATGCTGCATATTTTTTATTATCTTCGCAAAATTAGAACAGGATACCCCGATATGAAAAAGATGCATTTAAGATTCTGGTGCCTGCTGGCCGTCCTCTTCTCCCTCGCAGCCTGCGACGAGACCAAACCCGTCGATCCCGAACCGGAGAAAAGCGACAAGGCAGCGATGCTGAAACTCAGTTTCAATACCGCCGACAATCCCGGCATGGCTTCGAACTCGACAGGTGTGACCGCCAACGGTTATTATTGCATTTCCATTACGGAAGGCCTGGACCGCGCCAAGCTGGTCCCCGACCTGCAGGTTTCCGACAAGGCCACCGCCTTCATCGACGACAAGCCCTATACACCCGGCCAGGCCTACGATTTTTCCGGCAACATCCAGACCGTGAAAGTCGTTTCGGAATCGGGCAACAAGACCAACACCTATAATATCCTGGTCAAATACGGCATCCCGTACATCGACAACAAGGTCTATCAGTTCATGAACGACTTCAGCGTACCGGGCGTTTCGATCTCCATCATGAAGGGGACGAAAGTGATGTATTCCAGCGGTTTCGGATTCGCCAACACGGTTGCGCAGACCCGCGTTACGCCCGACCACCTGTTCCGGATGGCCAGCATTTCCAAACAATTCTGCACCATGTGCATCATGACCCTCAAGGAGCAGGGCAAACTCAAGCTGGACGACAAGGTCTTCGGTCCCGGCGGCATCCTTGACGGGAAGTTCACCAACCTGGCACCCTTCCACGAAGCGATCACGGTGCGGCACCTGCTCAGCCACAGCAGCGGCATCTGCAACGGACTGGGCGACCCCGCCTTCTCCGACTCATACCGGCTCTTCAGCAACGGGGAACCCGTCCCCACCGACACGCTCATCCAGCGCACGATCAACAACCGGCAGACGCCCTATACTTCCAGCGGTATCACCTATTACCCGGGCGCTGCCTACAGCTACAGCAACGTGGGATTCTGCGTCCTGCACCGCATCGTCGAAGTGCTCAGCGGCAAGGACTATGAGAAATTCCTGAAAGAAGACGTGCTCGCGAAAATGGGCATCACCGACACGCACATCGGCGGCTACCAGAACGAGCGGCGCGACAACGAATGCATCTTCTACTCGCAGGGCGGCGGCGACGGTTACAAGAACCCGCTGCGCGAACTGGCCGGGGCAGCCGGCATCATCACCTCGACCAACCAGATGATGAAGATCCTCACCTACATGGACGGCGATGACAGCGTGCCTGACATTTTCACGCCCGAGACCCTGGCTGATATGTACACGCCGACCAAATACGAAGCCTCGACCTACAACCGCTACGGCCTGGGCTGGCGGATGAATCACAGCTATCTCTTCCCGGGTTCGCACTACCATGGCGGCAACATCGCCGGCACGGCGACCCTCTGGGTCGGAAACACCAACCAGCACATGAGCGGCGCCTTCGTATGCAATTCCCGGGCTTACAACAGCAACGCCACCGGCGACATCGACGACAACCTGTACGTCCTGCTCGACGAATTCCTGAACTACTTCAATTATTGATGATTCCACGGCTGGCGATCGTGGGCGCGCTGCTGCTCGCCTGCTTCTGCCCCGCATCCGGGCAGAAACTCACGCGCGCCCAGTACATTGCGCAGTATGCGGCCGTTGCCGTCGAGGAAATGAAAGCCACCGGCATCCCGGCCAGCATCACGCTGGCCCAGGGCTGCCTCGAATCCGGCAACGGCAACAGCACCCTCGCCCGCGAAGCCAACAACCACTTCGGGATCAAGTGCCACAAAAACTGGAAAGGCAAGACCATCCGCCACGATGACGATGAGAAGGCGGAGTGCTTCCGCAAATACGATTCCGCCTACGAATCCTACCGCGACCACAGCGATTTCCTGCGTTACCGCGACCGCTACGCCTTCCTCTTCAATCTCGAACCCACCGACTACAAAGGCTGGGCGTACGGCCTGCAGAAAGCCGGTTACGCGACGGCCCAGACCTATGCGGCCAGCCTGATCCGCATCATCGAGGAGAACCAGCTCCAGCGCTACGACATCCTCGACGCTATTGCGCGGGAAGAACTGCCCCCCACCCCGATGGAAGCGGAAGTCAGTACGAAGTTCAAGCCCCTGCCCGGGCATAAGCTCTATACAGCCTCCCTCCTGCGGGAGATCCGCACCACCAACGGCGTCGCCTACATCGTCGCGACGGAAGGCGACACGTGGCGCCAGCTGGCCAGGGAGTATAATCTTTTCCGGCGCGAAATCCTCCGCTTCAACGACCTGCGCCGCGAAGCCCCGCTCCACGCGGGCGAGATCGTCTATCTGGAAGCCAAGAAAAAAGAAAGCGCCCGCCACCTGGACAAACACGTGGTGGAAGAAGGCGAGACCATGCGCGGCCTGGCCCAGCGCTACGCCGTGAAAATGCAGAAACTCTATCAGTACAACGCTATGGCGCCGGGCAGTGAACCCGAACCCGGCACCATCCTCAACCTCCGAAAACCCCGATGAAAAAGAAATCCCGTATCCTGCTGTTTGTCCTGCTCGCCCTCGCCGTCATCGGCGCCGGCGCCGCGTACCTGTTCTACCAGACGTTCTATCAGCCCAACGTCGCCGCCGTCGAAAAGCCGCAGGACATCCGCATCTACCGCCATTTCGACAGCGCCCAGATGCTCGAGGCCGTGCTCCAGAGCGGGATGATCGACAACGAAAAGACCTTCCTCCGCGCCGCCAAAGCGATGAAGTTGCAGGAGCATTTCCGCCCCGGCCTCTACCGTTTCAAGAAGGGCATGGGCAACAAAGCCCTGGTCCGCAGCCTGCAGAAAGGCTGGCAGCAGCCGGTCCGCCTGACCATTCCGGGGTATTTCCGCAGCCTGGACCGCTTCGCCGACTTCCTGGACGAGCAGCTGGAAGCCAGCCGCGAAGCCTTTGCCGCCACGCTCGCCGACAGCAGCCTTGCGGCCCGCTACGGATTCAGTCCGGAAAGTTTCATCGGGATGTTCATTCCCAACACCTACGAAGTCTGGTGGACCGTCACCCCGGAAGATCTTGTGGAACGGATGCACCAGGAATACGAGAAATTCTGGACTGCAGAGCGCGACGCCAAGGCCCTGGCCATCGGGCTTACGCGGCAGGAAGTCAGCACCCTGGCCTCCATCGTCATCGAAGAAAGCAAATACGAGCCGGAACTGCCCCGCATTGCCGGCGTCTATATGAACCGTTTGCAGAAAGACATGCTGCTGCAGGCCGACCCGACAGTCCTCTACGCCGTGGGAGACCCGTCGATCAAGCGCGTCCTCAACCGTCATCTGGAGACGGATTCCCCCTACAACACCTACAAATACGCCGGACTGCCTCCGGGACCCATCACGATGCCGCCCGTGGCCGCCATCGACGCCGTCCTGAACTACGAAAGGCACGACTACCTGTATTTCTGTGCCAAGGACTCCTTCGACGGCCAGCACGCATTTGCCAAGACCCTGTCGGCCCACAATGAAAATGCCCGCCGTTACCAGCAGGCACTTTCCCGTCAGATGAAGGCAGCCGTCACGGCACCATAGAAAAGTCGTCTTTCCAGTTCTTGACGATTTCGACCGCCCGGTCCAGATCGGGGTACTCCTCGCGGTTGATGATCTGCCAATAGCCCGTCATGCCGAGCGGCGCACGGGCCAGCAGGGCTTTGAGCCGGGTCCGGAGCACAGGTTCACAGACAGAAAGTTCACCGGCTTCCGGCCGGATCTCACGTGCCGCACAGAAGTCCAGCAAGCCGTCAAAGGCATCCTGTTCCAGGGCTGCATAGCGTTTGAGGAAGCCGTCCAGGTCATCGGCCTGCAGGGCATCCCGATGCTTGTCCACATAATCGTAGGCATACTCCGTCAAGGTACCGCTGCCGATGACCCGCAGCAGGAAACGGTTGTAGCCGGTCGTATCGTAGGGGATGAAGACGTCCGGCAGGATGCCGCCGCCGCCATAGACCGTCCGCCCCAGGCGAAGCGTACGGAACTGCAGGGAGTCCGGCAGGGCGATGCTGTCGCGGCTGAACGATTCGCCGTGCTCGTAACGTTCACGGGCCTGGTGGAAATACGCATCCCGCCGCCCCCGCTCATAGGGCGACTGCACCACGCGGCCGCTGGGGGTATGGTAGCGCGCCACGGTCAGGCGCATCTGGGAACCGTCCTGCAGGTTATACTGCTGCTGCACAAGCCCTTTCCCGAAGGTCCTGCGTCCCACGATCACGGCGCGGTCCCAGTCCTGCAGGGCACCGGCCAGGATCTCGCTGGCACTGGCGCTGTTTTCGTCCACCAGGATCACCAGCGCCCCTTCTTTGTAGAAACCGCGTCCCGTGGCCCGGTCCACCTCCTCGATGTAATTGCCTTCCGTCCGCACGATGGCCTGCCCCTGTTCCAGAAACATATCGGCCAGGGTGGCCGCCACGTGCATGAAGCCGCCGCCATTGCCCCGCAGGTCGATGATGATTCCGCGCGGGCGCTGTTTGGCATGGGCCCGGAGCGCATCGATGAACTCGCTGGCGGAGTTCTGGGCAAAACGGCTGAGTTTGATATAGACGATGCCGGGTTCGACCTCGTAGGCAGCATCGATGCTCTCGATCGGAATCTTGTCGCGGCGCAGGCTGAACGGCAGTTCCCGGCCGCCGCGCAGGACCGTGACATCGACCCGGGTTCCTTTCGGCCCGCGCAGGCGTTCACGGACGCCGTCGGCCGTCACGCCGACACCGGCGACCGTTTCGCCGTCGATGGTCAGCAGCTTGTCGCCGGCCTGCATTCCGACCGCCTCGGCCGGACCGCCGGCGATGACGCCCTGGATGGTTATGGTGTCGGCGATGAGCGCATATTCGATGCCCACGCCTTCGAAGGAACCGTCCAGCGGCTCATTGAGGGCCTCCACCCGCTCGCGGGGAATATAGGTCGAATGCGGATCGAGCTGCGACATCATGCCGTCCAGCATCTTATCGACCAGCGCGTCCATATCGAGCGTATCCACATAGCGGTTTTCCAGAAAATACAGGGCGCGGGCCACTTTGTCCGCGTTGCGGCGGACCGCCCACGAATCCTGGGCGTGCACCGGCAGGCACAGGCAGGCGAGCAGCAGGACAGGGATCAGACGTTTCATACTTCGAATACTTTTCCTTCCTCGGCCAGATACGATTCGGGAAAGACCTCACGGGCCTGCGAAAGCAGGACACTGAGATCCTGGTAGCGGGAAGAAAAATGGCCGAGGACCAGTTTCTTCGCGCCGGCAGCCGCTGCGACAGCGGCCGCCTCCCGTGCCGTGGAATGAAACATTTTGTGTGCCAGATCGACGTGTTCGTCGGCAAAAGTGGCCTCGTGATAGATCAGGTCGGTCCCTTTGAGCCAGTCCGCTTCCTCGGGGAATACCATCGTGTCGGAGCAGTATGCGGCCGACTGGCCCGTCTTGAGCCAGACGATCCGGTAGCCGAAGCAGTCGATGCGGTGCCGGAGCGGGAACGCCCAGACTTCGCAGTTCCGCAGCTCGATGATCCGCTGCGGCTCCTTCATCGTCAGGGGAACGTGGTGGATCTCATATTTGACACCCTCGCCGAAATGGGCCATGAAGAAGCGGAGCACCGACCCGAAATCGCGGGGCGCATAGATATAAAGAGGTGCCGTCCGCCCGTCGAGGGCCATCGTGGACAGCATCCCGAAAATCCCGAACACGTGGTCGCCGTGCAGATGGGATATCAGGATGTTGTCCAGACGCGCCTTCGAAACACGATAGCGCTTGAGCTGCACCTGGGCATTCTCGCCGCAGTCAACCAAAAACAAGCGCCCGTGTAAATTGAATACGTGGGCGCTTTGATGTTGGTCAACCATCGGGCGGGCGGATGCCGTTCCGAGGGTTGTCAGGGTGAAGTTCACTACTTGCCGGCTTTTTCTTCCGCTTCGAGGCGGCTCTTGAGGTCGGCCAGGGAGGAGATGTCACCGAGGGTGGTCTTCTCCAGGTTGTCCTTCAGCTTGCGGACGACCTTCTGGGTGGAGTTGGCCTCGGTATCTTTCTCGCGGGCTTCCTTGCGGGCTTCTTCGCGTTTCGCCTCTTCGTAGGTACGGGTATGCGAGAGGGTGATCTTCTTGCTGCCCTTGTTGAACTCAGTCACCTTGAACGGGAGTTTCTCACCTTCCTTGGCGGTGGTACCGTCTTCCTTGACCAGGTTGCGGTTCGAGCAAAAACCGGTCACGCCTTCGGCGAGGGTCACGGTAGCGCCCTTCTCACCCATCGCGGTGATGGTGCCTTCGTGGACGGAGCCCACGGAGTAGGTGTTCTCATATTCGTTCCAGGGATTCTCCTCGAGCTGCTTGTGGCCGAGGCTCAGACGGCGGTTCTCCTGGTCGACTTCGAGGACCACGACCTCGATCGGCTCACCGATGGAGGTGAACTCGGACGGGTGTTTGATCTTCTTGGTCCAGCTCAGGTCGCTGATGTGCACCAGGCCGTCCACACCTTCTTCCAGTTCCACGAACACACCGAAGTTGGTGAAGTTGCGGACCGTAGCGGTATGCTTCGAGTTGATGGGATATTTCTCGGTGATGTTTGCCCACGGATCGGGTTTGAGCTGCTTGATACCCAGGCTCATCTTGCGCTCCTCGCGGTCGAGGGTGAGGATCACGGCCTCCACTTCGTCGCCCACTTTGAGGAAATCCTGTGCGCTGCGCAGATGCAGGCTCCAGCTCATTTCGGAGACGTGGATCAGGCCTTCGACACCCGGCTGCACTTCCACGAAGGCACCGTAGTCGGCGATGACCACGACTTTGCCCTTCACCTTATCGCCGACCTTGAGGTTCGGATCGAGGGCATCCCACGGGTGCGGAGTAAGCTGCTTGAGACCCAGGGCGATGCGTTTCTTGGTATCGTCGAAGTCGAGGATGACCACGTTGATCTTCTGGTCGAGGGAGACAACCTCTTCCGGATGGCTGATGCGGCCCCAGCTCAGGTCGGTGATGTGGATCAGACCGTCCACGCCGCCCAGGTCGACGAACACACCGTAGGAAGTGATGTTCTTGACCGTACCTTCCAGGACCTGGCCTTTCTCGAGCTTGGCGATGATGTCGGCCTTCTGGGCTTCGATCTCGGCCTCGATGAGGGCCTTGTGGGAAACGACCACGTTGCGGAATTCCTGGTTGATCTTGACGATCTTGAATTCCATGGTCTTGTTGACATACACGTCATAGTCGCGGATCGGCTTGACATCGATCTGGCTGCCGGGCAGGAAGGCCTCGATGCCGAACACGTCGACGATCATGCCGCCTTTCGTACGGCACTTGATGTAACCCTTGACGATTTCGTCTTTTTCGAAGGCTTCGTTGACACGGTCCCAGCTCTTGACGGCGCGGGCGCGCTTGTGGGAGAGGATCAGCTGGCCTTTCTTGTCTTCGGCATTCTCCACATACACTTCCACGGTGTCGCCCACGGCGAGGTCGGGATTGTAGCGGAATTCGTTGATGCTGATGACACCTTCGCTCTTGTAACCGATGTTGACGATTACTTCGCGTTTGTTGATGGCGGTAACGACGCCTTCAACAACCTCGTTCTCGTTGATGCGGCTGAGGCTGTTGCTGTAACTTTCTTCGTTGGCGGCTTTCTCCTGGGCGTCAAAGCCGTCGTTTTCAAATGCATCCCAATCGAACTTGTCGTTGTCGACGGAGGCATTGCTTCTTTTTTTGCCGGCGGGCTTTACGACCACCTGCTCTTCGATCTCTTCTGCATTCTCGACTGCAGGGTTGATGATCTCTTCAGACATAATTGGTTAATAAATAGTTGAACAATAAGTAGTTGGACTTTATTTATAAAGCCCCGCACTTTCGTACGGGGCTGCAAATATAGTCAATTTTTGGATACTACCGCCTAATTATCAGCTTTTTCAGCTTTCTTTTCGGCTTTTTTGCGGGGTTTGGCGTCCTTCACATACTTGTCCAGCCAGGCGCCGGTCTCATAGAGCATGTCGAGGGTCGTCTCGATACCCTGATAGCCGTGGCTCTCATACGGGAGCTGCACGTAGCGGGCCGTGCCGCCGAAATACACCAGGGCCTGGTAGAGGCGCTCCGACTGTACCGGGAACGTGCCCGTGTTGTTGTCCATCTGGCCGTGGATGAGCATCAGCGCATCCTTGATCTTGTCGGCATAGTTGAACGGCGACATCTGGTCGTACACGTCCTTGGCCTTCCAGTAATTGCGACGTTCGCTCTGGAAGCCGAACGGCGTCAGACTGCGGTTGTAGGCACCGCTGCGGGCGATGCCGGCCCGGAACAGCTTCGTGTGGGCCAGCAGGTTGGCCGTCATGAAACCGCCGTAGGAGTGGCCGCCCACGCCGATGCGGTCGCGGTCGCCGATTCCCAGGCTGTCGCAGACAAAGTCAACGGCGGCCTCGGCGCTCATCACCAGCTGGGAGAGAAACTGGTCGTTCGGCAGGGAATCCTTGTCCGCGGCGACGATCGCCATCGTGAACTCGTCGAGGACGGCATAGCCCTGCGTGGCCCAGATCATGGCGGAACCGTAACCCGGTTTGGTGAACTTGTGTTTCTCCGGGCGGGCTTTCTCAGCCTCGGCGAAGCAGCGGAATTCGTAGGGATAGGTCCACATGAAAACAGGCAGGCGGCCGTCGCGTTCCTTGTCGTAACCGGCCGGCAGATAGAGATGGGCGAAGCACTTGAGCCCGTCTTTGCGGGTATAGGTCACATACTGGTCGGTCACTTCCTGGGCAAACTGCGGCACGGGATTCACGATGTGGGTGATCTGGCGCTCTTTCTTCTTGTTGCGAAGGTCGAAGGCCCAGTAATCCGGCACCACGCCGAAGGCCTGGCGCTGGCCCACGAATTTGATCTGCTTGGGATTGTAGTCGGTAATGAACGAAAGGGTTTCCTTGCAGTCATCCGAGGATTTCCACACCTGCGTCATTTTCGCATCCTTGAGCGTGAGCCGGTCGAGGAACGCCTGGCGGAAGCCTTCGGCATTCCGGCGGTCATTGCCCGTCAGGTAGATGTAGGAATGTTTGGCGTCCGTCCAGAGGACATTGCGGCCATATTGGTTGCGGGCGGTATAGGGACGGCCGTACACCGGGAAATCGCCGAGCGTATCGACCTCCGTGGTCTGCGTGAAGAGGACTTTCCGGGCGGCATTCGTGTCGCAGGGCACGAAGCACACGGTCCGGTGGAACTTCTGCTTGCTGGAAGATTCCTCGTAAAGCGCGAGTTTGTCGTCGCCCCAGGTGATGCGGCCAAGCCGGTATTCGGGATTCACCACCAGCTGCTTGTCGTTCTCGAAATCGAAGGGAGCACCGCACTGGTAAACCCTGTCGGTAAAGGTCTTTTCGGGACGTTCTTTCTCTTTGGCCGTATCCTTGTCGGCAGCATTGTCATCGGGACGGGGGCCCATCGGACCCATCGCTCCGCCGGCATTGTCCGATTCGGTCCAGTAGAGGGTCGCCGGCATGTCGGGACGCCAGGAGAAGCCCGACGGCTTGGGTTTCTGCGGCTCTTTCTTCTTGTCCTTCGGGGCGTCCGGATCCGGTTTGGGCTCCTTCACCGTGCCGTCGCGGAGCATCCGGACCATCGAACCGTCGGCCAGGTCCATGATGAACTGCTTGCTCGGGAACGAACTATGCGACTGGACGTATGAATAAGGATGGTGCTCCGTCACGACCATCGCGTACGAAGCATCCGGGGAAAGGTCAATGGAACGGTAGATTGCGGGGGCACCGATCGTCCGGACACCTTCCGGCCCCCAGACTGCGAGCTGGCTGGTGCAGACATAGTCGTAGAGTTCCTCGTCGGCCGGGCTGCCGAGCAGGTCCTGATAGGTACGGATCGACTTCTTCTCACCCAGCACTTCCTGTACGACGGAAGACTTGGCAACCGTCTGCTCAGGCGCCTGTCGATGGCTGTCGGGTACGCGTTTGAAAAGAATGTGCTCGTCGTCGAGGAACCAGAGCGAGCCGCCGTAACCCCCGAATACCGTGTTCACACGGTCGGAAGTCAGGCGTTCTGCCTGGGCCTTGGCGACATCAGCCCGCCAAAGTTCCACATGGTCCGGGTATGTCAGCGTGAAGGCCACGTAGCGGCCGCTCGGCGACCAGGTCAGGAACTTGACGCGCGGGTTGGCCGGCAGTCCGCTGATCGGACGCACGGTACCGGTGGCCACGTCGAGCAGGTCCAGCCGGTCGAACCAGTTCTCGCGGGTCTCGCTGAAGTTGCGGGGATCCACACGGATTCCGCCGATACGGGCCTCGCTTGCCGCAAGTTCCGCAATCGGCACGTGCCGGTTGGTGCGATAAGCCATCACGGCTTTCGAATGGTCGGGAGAAAAATTCGTGGAAGGGAGCGGACTGGCCATCGTCAGGCGCTCGATTTCCGCGGCCGGATGACGGAAACCGTCAGCAAAAGCCGAAACGCCGCCAATCAGCAGAAGGGCAGCGGTCAAAGCGAAAATACGTTTCATATCGGGTTGGGTTTTATGCTACAAATGTAGGAAATAATCGCGTTCCGCCGCTATGTCGGGGATCGCAATTTCGTAGGTTTTTCCCTTGGCTGCCGTCAGTTTCGTGTCGCGGAGCCAGGGATTCGCCCGGCGAAGCTGGGCGTAGGAGATGCCATAGCGTCCGGCGAACTCCGCCAGGTCCTCGATGGATTCGCTCACCTTGACGACCTGCTTGGGCGGAATGTAGGGATACAGGTCGCGTTCATCCAGTTCGAAGCCGAAGAGCGCAGGATCCTCGAACATCATTTTGGCCACCAGAATGCGGAACATATAGCGGGAAGTCTCTTCAACCAGCTGCAGGTCCATCGCCTTGGGCTGGCGCTGCACTTCCCGGCGGCGGGTGATCCCGTTGATGCCGCCGTTGAAACTGGCTGCGACCGTCATCCAGTCGCCGAAGCGGGCATAAGCCTTTTTCAGATACTTGCAGGCCGCCACCGTCTCCTTCTGAAGATGGTAGCGCTCATCCACCGTCGGCGTCACTTCCAGGCCGTATTCCTTCCCCACCTCACGCATGAACTGCCAGAGTCCTGCCGCCCCGGATACCGAAACGGCCGTCTCGCTGAGGTTGCTCTCGATGGCCATCAGGTATTTCAGGTCGTCAGGCACCCCGTTCTCGGCCAGCAGCGGTTCAATCTGCGGGAAAATCCGCGCGGAGCGCTTGAGCATCAGCAGCGAATTGGTATGGCTGTAGGTGAAGGCGATCAGTTCGCGGTCCATCCGCTCGCGCAGATCGACCCGGTCGAAACGGATGGTATCGCCGGCAAAAACCATCATGTCGGGCACCTGCGGGATCCGGGCGGGTTCGCGGACGATGGTCCGCTCGATGATGACGACGGAATCCTCCGCGGACCCATTCACGGGCACCGCACCGGACTTCGCCATGCAGACGGCAGGACGGGTCTCCCAAAACAGATAGCCCACCGCCGAGAAAAGCAGCAGGAAGAGAAGAAGGGAAACAGTACGTTTCATTATTTATTGTCGTAAACTTCGAATTTCGAGTTTTTCGAGATGAATTCCGGCACGATCTCTTTCATCCGCTTGACCATTTCCGGAATACGGACCTCCCGGGAGAGGACTTCCAGTTCGTCGCTGAAATGGCAGGCTTCCTGGTAGCCATATTGGCGGACGTGGGCGACGCGGATGCGGTCGTGGGAGGTTGGATCGGTATTTTCCTTGTCGGAAAGGACTTCCTCGTAAAGTTTCTCGCCCGGCCTCAGACCGGAATAGACGATCTTGATATCCTTGTCCGGCTCGAAACCGGCCAGTTCGATCATCCGGCGGGCCAGGTCGGCAATCTTGACGGGCTTGCCCATGTCGAAGACATAGATTTCCTTGCCGACCGACATCGTAGCGGCTTCCAGCACCAGACGACAAGCCTCGGGGATCGTCATGAAAAAGCGGGTGATCTCCGGATGGGTGACTGTCACGGGGCCGCCGTTTTCAATCTGCTCACGGAAGCGGGGAATGACAGACCCGTTGGAGCCCAGTACGTTGCCGAAGCGCGTGGTGACGAACTTCGTCTTTTCATTGCTGATGGACTGGACGTAGATTTCCGCCAGGCGTTTGGTGCAGCCCATGATGTTGGTCGGGTTGACGGCCTTGTCGGTGGAGACCATCACCATCATTTCCGCGCCGTACTCGATGCTCTTGTCGGCCACATGGCGGGAACCCACCAGATTGACCAGCACCGCCTCGCAGGGATTGTCCTCCATCAGGGGCACATGCTTGTAGGCGGCCGCATGGAAGACCACCTGCGGATGCCAGGTCCGGAAGACATAATCGAGACGCGGTAGCTGCCGTACGTCACCGATCACCGGCACGAAATTCAGTTCGGGGAACTTGTCCTCCAACTCCAGCCGGAGGTTGTGCATCGGCGTCTCGGCATTGTCGAACAGCACGAGTTTCTTCACGCCGAAGCGCGCCAGCTGGCGGCAGAGCTCCGAGCCGATGGAGCCCGCGGCACCGGTCACCAGCACCACCTTCCCGGAAAACCGTTCCCGGATCTTCTCCATCGAGATCGAGATCTCTTCGCGGCCCAGCAGGTCTTCGACTTTCACGTTGCGCACGCCCTGGGTGGCCACGTTCGCGTATTCGTCAATCGACGGGGCGATCAGCAAGCGGAGCTTGTTGTCCATCGCATAGCTCACGAGATGATGCACCTCACCCCGGATGTCCTCCTCCCGGGCGAAGATGATGCCGCCGATGCCGTGTTTCTTGACGACCCGGTCGAAATCTTCCGCCGACGTGAAGGAATAGACGGGAAGGTTATGGTTTGTCAGATTCTCTTCCGAAGGGATATCTGTCAGGTAGCCGGCCACCTCATAGTGCCGGGAACTGCGCAGCCGCGTCTGGAGCGCGATGGATTTTTCGCCGGTACCGAAGACCAGCACACGCAGCGTATCGGCTTTGCGGGTGCGGAAACGCCGCTGCAGCTCCTCATACACGCGGACCATGGCCACGCGGAACAGAATCAGCAGGAAGATGCAGAGGATGCCGTAAGACAGGAGGATGAACCAGGTCTTTGGGTGCCAGAGACCGGCGGCGATCAGGACGAGGGCATCGACCATCACGGCGCAGGCTACGGCCAGGATAAAGCGGAAGATGTCTGCCAGCGAAGAATGCCGGATGATGATCCTGTAGCTGCGGAATGCCCAGAACATCAAAGCCGAGGAAAGCGTCGTAGAAACAAGCCAGACCCAGACGAAGCGGTTCCAGTAGGCCATGGATGTGGTGGTTCCGGGACCGGAGGCGACATAATGGACGCCAAAGATGACCAGCAGGGCCGAAACAAAGGAGATCAGCACGTCCAGCGCCAGGATAAGCCCGGAACTCACATAGCGCGAGAAGACCTTGTCAAACAACTTGTGTATCCCATTGTTCATAAACATTTATCGATAATTGATGAAAATCCGCTTAAAAAAGTGTAAAAGTCCTTGCAAATTTAATAATAATAATTGACATATCTCCATACAGAACAGACGAGTTTTTTAAAAATGTATTAAATTTGCAGCCCAAACCCGATCAGACGATGGCAGAAAACACTTTACTCGAAAAACTCGACGGAATCAAGGCAAAATACGAGAGCATCGGCACCCAGCTCGGCGACCCCGAGGTGATCGCCGACATGAAGAAATATGTCCAGCTCAACAAGGACTACAAGGAACTGGAACCGGTGGTTCAGGCTGGCGACCGCTACCGCAAACTGGTCAGCGACCTGGCCGACGCCAAGGAAATCCTCCTGAACGAGAAAGACGAGGACCTGCGTGAGATGGCCAAGGAAGAAGCCACCGCCCTTGAAGAGGAACTGCCGAAGATGGAAGAGGAAATCCGCATCCTGCTCATCCCGGCCGATCCGCAGGACAGCAAGAACGCCATCCTGGAGATCCGCGGCGGTACGGGCGGCGACGAAGCCGCCATCTTCGCCGGCGACCTGTTCCGGATGTACACCAAATACTTCGAGCGCAAGGGCTGGAAATGCGAGGTGACCAACGTCAGCGAAGGCGCCGCCGGCGGCTACAAGGAAATCGTCTGCAAGGTTTCGGGCGAGAAAGTTTACGGTACGTTGAAATATGAGAGCGGCGTCCACCGTGTCCAGCGCGTCCCGCAGACGGAGACGCAGGGCCGCGTCCACACCTCGGCCGCTTCAGTGGCCGTCCTCCCGGAGGCCGACGAATTCGATGTCGAGATCGACATGAAGGATGTGCGCAAAGACCTGTTCTGCTCCTCCGGCCCGGGTGGCCAGGGCGTGAACACCACCTACTCCGCCGTCCGCCTGACCCACATCCCTTCGGGCATCGTCGTCCAGTGCCAGGACGAGCGTTCGCAGCTCAAGAACCTCGACAAGGCCCTGGCCGAGCTCCGCACCCGCCTCTACAACCTCGAATACGAGAAATACCTCAACGACATCACCGCCAAACGCAAGACGATGGTCTCCACCGGCGACCGCTCCGCGAAGATCCGCACCTACAACTACCCGCAGTCCCGCGTCACCGACCACCGCATCGGCTACACGATGTACAATCTCCCCGTCTTCATGGACGGCGACATCCAGGAAGTCATCGACCAGCTCCAGATCGCCGAAAACGCCGAACGCCTCAAAGCCGCCGGCGAATAATCCCGCCCTGCCCGGGCGCCGCACCACCCGAGCCTCAGCGAAAGCACGACCAGCGGGCGTTAACCCCGCCGTGCCATCCTCAAAAACAAGCGGTTTTGAGGACGGCGCCCATTTTTTCCGCCCCCATCCTCATTTCAGGCCGATTTTGAGGATGGCATCCATTTTTTCAGCCCCCCATCCTCATTTCAGGCCGTTTTTGAGGATGGCCGGCCGCAATCGCCGGTCAGCCACCCCTATCGTCGGACAGCCGGCCCCAATCGCCGGTCGTCCTACTCCTATCGGGACGGGAACAACTGGTCAAGAACCGATTTCGAAAGACTCAGCATCCGCATGATCTTTGCATTGTCGGCGTTATAGTCGTAACGGAGCAGCCGGGCGAGTTCTATCTTTTCGTTTTTGCCCAGCAGCGACGGCCGCTGACCGGCATGCTTTTCCTTGCAGATCCGTTTGACCACGTCATTCAGTTCGTCGTCTGTATAGAAGACGCTGTCACCGAACACTTTGGCGATATCCCGGTACGACTCGACGTTCTTTGCCAAATGGTTGAAATAGTGCCGGGCATCCCGGAAAACGCCCTCTCCGATATCCAGGCGACAGAAACTTATCGGAGAAAAATACCCATTAGTCACCACGAACGACTCGGGATAGCCGACTTCCCGCGCGTGGACCAACCGCCGTTTTTCCCGAAGGGTCAGATCGCCGAAGCAGGCATCCTTCCACTTCTGGACAGCAGGCATGAAATAGTAAGCGTTGGCACCATAGGGATACGAAAACGGTGTCTGGCCGGGATCCACGACGAAATTGTTCCGGTTCGTGTAACAAATCTGGTTGCGCAGCGATTCAAGCGTCTGGATCGGAATGGGTTTTTCGCATGAGAAATTCGACAGGTCCGTCCGCTGCCCTTTTTCAGCAAGATACCGTTGAAGCCGCCTCTTGAACATCGCAAAGAAAGCCAGCACGTCATCCTCGCTACCACAAAGGACGATGTGGATATGGTTGCTCATGATAATGAAGGTAATGACCTGCACCGACGGGCAATCGAAAGCGCACATCGCCATGAGCGTCATCGCAAACACATAATCTTCCGGGTCCTTGAAAATAATCGGCTGTTTCTCACCGGGCGTGCACAGGTGCCATACACCACCGTACTGCCTGATCGTCAACGCGAAAACCCTTCCACACCGGTCTTCCTTCTCATAGAAGGAATGCCCATTCACATCCTTTGCCATATCTGTCTTCACTTTAACTTCCAACGCCACCGCGGCTATGGACTTTGGCAAAGGTACAACGCGAAACGCCGGAAAGCAAGTCTTTCCGCCAAAAAGTGCTCGCCATCCTCATTTCAGGCCGTTTTTGAGGACGGGACGGATAGAAGGCGCAAATTCCTTTGTGCTTCAAGTTACATTTCCGACCTTCGCGTGTTATATTCGTAGAGGTTCGGAAGAACCGTGACTGGCTGCCATGGCGCAAGATTATTTGACTGACGCATTCATAAGGCTTCGGCAGAAGCTGAAAGGGATTTCCGGCCGGATGCTGCCGGATGCGGCGGGCGCGGAGGATGTCCTGCAGGACAGCTTCGTGCGGCTCTGGCGAAAGCAGTATCCGATCGGGTCGGAGAAAGAGGCGGAAGCCCTGCTTGCCCGGACTGTCCGGAATGCCAGTCTTAACGAACGCCGGAGAGCCAGGTCGGTGCCTTTGGACAGGGATCTCGTGGATGACGGTCCCGACACCGCAGAGAAGGAAAAGGCTTATGCCGAGATGCACCGTCAAATCGAACAATGCCTGACAGAAACACAACGATATATACTGGAAGAAAAAGAATATGGCGGTCGGACACTGGAAGATATAGCGAGAGAACTGAAGATGGAGCCTGCAGCGGTAAGGATGCAACTTTCCCGCGCCCGCAAAACGCTTAGAGAAACCTTGAAAAACCGTTTGGAAAATGACCGATAAAGAAAAATACACGCGCTTGATGCAGCGCTACTGGGAAGCGGAGACCACGCCGGCGGAAGAGCGGGAACTTGCGCGCTATGCCGCCAGGACGGATGATCCCGCTTTCGACCAGCTCCGGGGCGTGCTCGGATACCTGTCCGTAGGCAGGACGACGCGCGTCCGCAAGGGACGGAGGGTACGGATATACCCGATTGCCGCGGCAGCCGCAGGCATCGCAGCGGTGATCGCCCTCGCCCTGACGCTGCGCTTTGCCCCGGCACGGCAGGCGGATGATCTCTGCGTCCGTTATGCCTACGGGGTAAAATACAGCGACAGCGATGCGATTATGACTTCCGTCGAGTCATCGCTTGCCGATTTCTTTGCGGGGGAAACGCCCGCTGAAGTACAATTGTTTGAAATGTTCCAGCGATGAAACAGACAGTACTTTGCTTTACGATGCTGCTCCTGCTCTCGGGCACGGCCTTCGCCCAGCGGGGCCTCAGCTGCAATGCCGTTTTCCGGGGAAAGATCGTGCCTCCGCAGCGGATGGTCACCACGGAAGTCCGTGGCGGCGGAATGGCTACCTACAAACTGGATTACTACAAGGGCGTCACCTTCCAGGTGGATACGGCGACCGCCCTGAAAGTAGCGGCGCTCGTCGCTGCAGATACCGGTGCCGCCCGGTCTGTCCAGACGGAAATGACCGGCGAATTGATGACTTATGCCCTTGTGGAACTGAAACCGGATGGCAAGATCAAGCGGTATCTCTGCTACCAGGCCCGGCCCTCAGGCCCCATCTGGAAAGTCACCCTTCTCTACCTGGAAGGCATCGCCACCCTGGAGGACCTGAATTCTATGTTTGCCAAACAAGAGACCAACGACAAATGAAACACATCATCTTAAGCATAGCGGCAGCGCTGCTGTTCCTTTCAGTCGCCGCACAGAGCATTGATACGACATCGACCGTCACCGGCGAAAAACTGGATTTCGAAGAACCCAACTTTATGGTATCCACGTACTTTGAAAGCGTCAAGGCGCACCTGTCCGCCGAAGGCCGGAAGGCGTGGAAACCGGAATTCAGCGTCCGGGGCAATGTGATGATATTTGTTGGTTCCGTCGACTTGACAGGCGGTATCCGCACCAGTCCGAACAAGGTCTTTGGAATCGGAGTCGGACGAAACAGCGTGTTTCTGGACGCCTGGCCCGGTCATTCCTATCAGTTTACGGCCTACCTTTATCACAGGCACTATCTGCCGTTCGACAAGCGCCGGCGCGTATCGCTGTACAGTGATCTGATGGGCGGAGGATACTATGTCTATAAATCTTCTGGCGGCCTGGCTGGCCAGGATGACACACCGGACTCTGCGAAGCCCGGAAGAATAGGCTGGTACTTCTCCTGGTCTCCTGGCAGCCCGGCCTGTCCATCCGGCTGTGGGGCAAGTCCAACATCTTTTTCGGCCCGACCATCGGCCCTTCATTCGGCGTACATCTGGGCGTCGCTATCTAGTGATGCTCCATTAACTTGCTGAGTATAATAATATTTTTAAAAATGAAAAAGGTATTGATTTTACTGGTTGCCGCATTGGCGGCACTTTCCGCGGCGGCACAGCATACGGAAAAACTCAACTTCGAAGCCCCATTGTTCGGGGTTACGAAAAAGAATGTCAAACCGAAGTGGTCGGTCGTGGTCTTCGGCGGCGTGCAGGCGGGGTACAGTTACCGCTTCGTGGAAGATCCGATCCGGTCCTCCGGATTGTTCGGCGAACTGGATCTCATTGATTTCCGTCTGCGGCCATGGCGCGACGGGAACACTTTTTCCTGGGGACTGTCCCATTCTTTCGATGCCCAGCGTCTTGCCAAGGGAACGGTCTTTGCGCAGGACGGCAGTTCCGTCGGCAAGCCGGCCGGCTGGCTCTGGGCACGCGCGCACGCCGCCGAGTCGGTCACTTCCCTGAATCTGGGTTACGTCCGCGAGTTTGGCGAGTGGAAATTCGGCGTGTTCGTCTCCCCGGGCGTCGGCATCGGAATCCGTCACAACCGCTATTACCTGGCAAGCCCGCTGCGGGACAAAGATGGTGTCATCTTCGATTATACACCGGTCGGCGGAGACTGGCATACCGACAATCTATATACAGATGCGGGCTGGCGCCTTGGAATCAGCGCGGGCATCTGGCACCGTTTCATCGGGCTGACAGCCGGGTGGAATTACCGCAGTGTCCTGCCCGGCCATCAGAACGTCATCCACGCCGGCCTCTCCATCCGCTACTGACCGCATTCCAGCGATTCCGTCGGCCGCCATCCTCAAAATTGCCCCGAAATGAGGATGGAGACCCCAAAAAACGGCTGCCATCCTCAAAAAGTGGCCAATTTGAGGATGGCAGCCAATTTTCACCCAGCCTGGCGCGGCGGGGATTACTCCCGACGGTCGTGCTCTCGCCTACGGCTCGGGTGGGGCAGCGCCCCAGCGCCATCAGGCGCTAGCGGAAGGCGTCGCGGGGGCCTGCGCGATAGCAGCCTGGAGCGGCGGGGCTTGGGGCGGAGCCCCAGTAACTCAGAAGCTATGGTAGTGCGGGCCGAAGCGCTCGAAGGCGGCGCGGTCGAGGGCCTCACGGGCGTCGGGGTGCGCAATGCTGATGATCAGCTTGGCGCGCTCCTGGAGGCTCTTGCCGTAGAGATCGACGGCACCGTACTCCGTGACCAGCCAGTGGATATGGTTGCGGGTCGTCACGACACCGGCGCCTTCCGTCAGGACCGGAGCGATCTTGCTGATACCCTTGTTGGTAGCAGAAGGCATTGCGATGATGGCCTTGCCGCCTTCGGAGAGCGAAGCGCCGTAGGTGAAGTCGATCTGGCCGCCGACACCGCTGTAGAACTTCGTACCGAGGGAGTCGGCGCAGACCTGGCCGGTGATGTCCACCTGGAGGGCGGAGTTGATGGCGCAGACCTTCGGGTTCTTGGCGATGATGTACGGATCGTTGGTATAACCGACATCCATCATGGCCACCATCGGGTTGTCATCGATGAAGTCATAGACTTCCTGCGATCCCATCAGGAACGTGGAGACCATCTTGCCCTTGTCGATCTTCTTGTTCTTGCCGTTGATGACGCCTTTCTTGACGAGCGGCAGCACGCCGTCGGCGAACATCTCGGTATGGATACCGAGGTTCTTGTGGTCACCCAACTGGGCAAGCACGGCGTTCGGGATGGCACCGATACCCATCTGCAGGCAGGCGCCGTCTTCCACGAGGTTGGCGCAGTTGATACCGATCTTGGTCTCGATCTCGGACGGCTCGGAGAAGTGGGCCGGCATCAGCGGCGTATTGTCTTCTACGAAGAGGTCGATCATGCTGGCCGGGATGATGGCGTCACCCCAGGCGCGCGGGACGTATTTGTTGACCACGGCGATCACCGTCTTTGCACATTCGATAGCAGCCAGGGTCGCATCGACCGAAGTACCCAGGGAGACATACCCGTGTTTGTCGATGGGAGACACCTGGATCATCGCCACGTCGCAGGGCAGGACACCGCTGCGGTAGAGCTTCTGCGTCTCGCTCAGGAAGATGGGAATGTAGTCGGCCCAGCCGGCCTGGACATTCTTGCGGACATTGCCGCCCACGAAGAAGGCCTGGTGGAAGAACGTGCCATTGAAGCGCTCCTCGGTGTAGGGCGCTTCCCCTTCGGTGTGGAGGTGATGGATGCGGACATCCTTGAGTTCGCCGGCCTCGCCACGGCGGCAGAGGGCCTGAATGAGCACTTGCGGGGCGCTGGCCACGCTGCTCAGATGAATGTGGTCACCGCTCTTGACGACCTTGACGGCCTCGTCGGCGGAGATGAATTTGATATTCTGCATATCGAAAATGGTTAGTTTTGGTTCTTTTATCCTGCAAAGTTAAGAATTTTAGTAATTTTGCGACCATGAAAAGAGAAAAAGAGCTGAAAGCCTTCGAACGGCTGCTCGACATCATGGACGATCTGCGCGAGAAGTGCCCCTGGGACCGCAAGCAGACCCTCGAATCCCTCCGTCCCAATACCATTGAAGAGACCTACGAACTGGCCGATGCCATCCTGGCGCACGACATGCACAACATCGCCAAAGAGCTGGGCGACCTGCTGCTCCACATCGTCTTCTACGCGAAGATCGGATCGGAGACCGGCGACTTCGACATCGCCGACGTCTGCAACATGCTTTGCGACAAACTGGTGTACCGTCATCCCCACGTCTATGGCGACGTACAGGCCGAAACCGCCGGCCAGGTGGTCCAGAACTGGGAACAGCTCAAGCGCAAGGAAAAGGACGGCAACAAGACCGTTCTTTCCGGCGTCCCGAACAGCCTCCCCTCCCTCATCAAGGCCTACCGGATGCAGGACAAGGCCCGCGCCGTCGGTTTCGACTGGGAAAAGAAGGAAGACGTATGGGACAAAGTGGCCGAAGAACTCGGGGAACTGCGCACAGAACTCGCCGGCGACGACAAAGCACGTCAGGAAGCCGAACTGGGCGATTTCATCTTCTCGGTCGTCAATGCCGCCCGGCTCTATCACCTGAACCCCGACACGGCGCTCGAACACACGAACGCCAAATTCAAACGCCGTTTCACCTATATAGAATTACGCGCAAAGGAACTCGGCCGAGACCTCTCCGACATGACCCTCGCCGAGATGGACGCCCTTTGGGACGAAGCCAAGGCCCGAGAGAACGCCTGACCTTCTGACGGCTGGAGGACAAATCGTTAAGCAACAGCCACTTACAAAAAGTTGCCCTACTTTCTCACGATAGGGCAACTTTTTACATATTGCTGTGATACAGCCGTTTAACCTCCAGCTCTATTTAAACCACTCCGTAATGTGATTCTTGGCATAGAGGTAATAGACCAGCAGTCCGATCCAGCTGGTGGCCAGAACGACGACACAGCAGATGACCTTGCCGACCAGCGAGATCGGTTTCTTGCAGATGTCGATGACGGCGAGGATCGCAAGGACCAGGCCGATGATGTAGATGATAGAACCCATAATAAATATTAATTGATTAATGAATGAAATTCGCTTCTAAAAGCTAAAAGTACCCATCACCGGCCAGTGGTCCGATACATAAGCCGCACCATAATCGCCGGTGATCACTTCATAGCGCACGGCTTCCGCGCCCCGGTAAAAAATGTGGTCGATGATATCCTCTCCTGCCGGTACCTGTTTCTTACCCCAGGCGTGATAGGTATTCGTATCGGAAGACACCGGCGCCGTTTCCCGGCAATTCTGCAGCAGGCCGCGGATCGGGTCCAGGATCGGGTTGTCCCAGTTGGCGTTGAAATCGCCCGTCAGGAAGATGGGATCGCCCGCCGGAACCAGGGCTTTCATCCGCTCCACAATCAGTTTGCCGGCCTCTTCGCGGGCCACCTTGCCCACATGGTCGAAATGCGTGTTGAAGAACCAGACGTCGCGGTCCAGTTCCTTGTCGTGAAGCTGCGCCCAGGTGACGATGCGGCGGCAGGCCCCGTCCCAGCCCAGCGACACGGTATCGGGCGTCTCGCTCAGCCAGAAGGTCTCTGCCCGGAGGGTGTCAAAGCGGTCTTTGCGCCAGAAAATGGCATTGGCCTCGCCCCGGTCCAGCCCGTCATCGCGACATACGCCGTAGCGCCCGTACTCCGGGAGCTTCTCGTCCAGGAAATTGACTTGATGGATGATGCCCTCCTGAATGCCGAACAGGTCGGGACGGTTCTCCTGGATCATCAGGACGGCGGCATCCCGCCGGTTGTTCCAGCAGTTGTCTCCGTCAAAATCATCACTCGGAGAAAGACGGATATTGAAGGTCATCACACGGATTTGGTGGTCAGCACGCGGTTTGCAACCCACCGGAAGCAGCAGCGCAGCGGTGAAAAGCATCGCCAGCAGGAATGCCGGCAGAAAGGACTTTCTCATAGTCAGACTGTTTTTGCAAATATACAAAATTCTCCTTATATTTGGGAAAACTATGAAACACTTCAAAGATACGATGGCCGCGGTCTGGCATTTCTACCGCGACGGCTTCCGCAATATGACTTGGGGCCGGCCCCTCATCTGGCTCATCCTGCTGAAGGTTTTCATTCTTTTCGCCATCCTGCGCGTCTTCTTTTTCAAGCCCGCCCTGTCCGGCCTCGATGACGAAGAGCGGAGCCGGGTCGTCGGTGAACGGATCACCGGCACCCCGGCCGGTCCCGCTTCAGACAACACCTATAACCTATAATCTGTTTGACTATGGATGTAATCGTATGGTCCCGGATCCAATTCGCGATGACCGCCGCGTACCACTGGCTCTTCGTGCCGCTCACCCTCGGGCTAGCGCTGGTGATGGCCGTAATGGAAACGCTCTACGTCATCCGGAAGGATGAATTCTGGAAAAAAACCGCCCAGTATTGGATGAAGCTCTTCGCCATCAACTTCGCCGTCGGCATCGCGACGGGCATCATCCTGGAATTCGAGTTCGGCACGAACTGGAGCAACTACTCCTGGTTCGTGGGCGACATGTTCGGCGCGCCCCTCGCTATTGAGGGAATCCTCGCTTTCTTCATGGAAGCCACCTTCTTCGCCGTGATGTTCTTCGGCTGGGAGAGAGTGAGCAAACGCTTCCACCTGGCCTCCACCTGGCTGACCGGCATCGGCGCTTCGATCTCGGCCTTCTGGATTCTGGTGGCCAACGGCTGGATGCAGAATCCGGTGGGCACCACCTTCAATCCCGACACGGTCCGCAGCGAGATGGCGTCCGCCCAGGCGTTCTGGGAAGTCGTCTCGAATCCCGTGGCAATCAGCAAGTTCTTCCACGCCATCACGAGCGGCTGGGTCACGGGCGGCGTCTTTGTCGTCGGCATCAGCTGCTGGTACCTGCTCAAGAAGCGGCAGCAGAAATTCGCCAAGGCCAGCATCCTGGTCGGCAGCATCGTCGGCATCATCGGCAGCGGCGCCGTGATGCTCTCGGGCGACGCCTCCGGCATCCATGCCGCCGAATTCCAGCCGATGAAACTGGCGGCGGCCGAAGGACTGCAGGACGGCGGGCGCCGCGCCGCCTTCACCATCGTGCCCGGCATCAAGATTCCCGGGATGCTCTCCATCCTGGCCACACACGACCTGGACGGCTATGTGCCGGGCATCAACGACATCCTTAACGGATATACCGACAATGAGTGCAATGTCATTCCCTCCGTGGCCGAGAAGATGCAGCGCGGCCGGATGGCGCTCGACGCCCTGGCGCAGTACCGGGCGCTGAAGGACAGCGAGCCCGAAGCCGCGGCCGCCGCCCGTGCCATTCTGGACGAAAACGTGCAGTATATGGGCTACGGGCATCTCGAAAAGCCGGAAGACGTGGTTCCGCCTGTCGGCGTCGTATTCTGGGCATTCCGTTTCATGATCGGCCTGGGCATGCTCCTGCTGCTCGAGATGCTGGTGCTCGGCTGGCTTGCCTGGAAAGACCGGCTCTCCGACAAGAAGTGGCTGCTGATTGCCGCCTTGTGCTGCATCCCGCTCGTCTATATCTGCGGCCAGTCCGGCTGGGTCGTGGCGGAAGTGGGGCGCCAGCCCTGGACCATCCAGGGCCTGCTGCCCGTGAACGTGGCCATCTCCAGCCTGAGCGTCGGCGCGGTCAAGACCACCTTCTTCCTCTTCCTGGCCATCTTCACCCTCTTCCTGGCTATCGAAATCCGCATCATGATCGGCGCTATCCGGAAGGGCCCTGAAACCGAAAACGAATAAAACTATGTCCTATACCTTCTTACAAAACTACTGGTGGTTCCTTATCGCCCTGCTGGGCGGTCTGCTGGTTTTCCTGATGTTCGTCCAGGGAGCCAACCTCCACCTCGGCAACCGGAAACTCTCCGATCTCCAGAAACGGATGATCCTCAACTCGACCGGCCGCAAATGGGAACTGACTTTCACGACGCTGGTCACCTTCGGCGGCGCGTTCTTCGCTTCCTTCCCGCTCTTCTACAGCACCAGTTTCGGCGGCGCCTACTGGGTCTGGGTCCTGATCCTGGTCACGTTCGTGTTCCAGGCCGTATCCTATGAGTTCCAGAACAAGAAGGAGAACCTCATCGGCAGCCAGGCCTTCCGTGTCTTCCTAATGGTCAACGGTTTCCTCGCACCCTTCCTGATCGGTACAACCGTCGGCACCTTCTTCACCGGAAGCGATTTCACCGTCAACAAGGTAGCCATCACCGACTCCGCCGCCCCGGTCATCAGCACCTGGGGCAACGGCTGGCACGGGCTGGAAGCGGTCGGGCAGTTCCACGCCGTCCTGCTCGGTCTTTCGCTGCTGTTCCTAACGGCCATCCTCGGCGCGCTCTACATCCTCAACAACGTGGAGGATGCGACCGTGTGCGGCCAGATGCGCCGCAGCATCAAGTTGAACGCACTCCCCTTCCTCGCCTGCTTCCTGGGCTGGCTCGCCATCCTGCTGCTGCGGGAGGGTTATGCCGTAGACGGGGCAGGCGTGGTCTCGCTGGAAAGATACAAATACCTGCATAATTTCCTGCAGATGCCCGCTGTACTGGTCCTGTTCCTGACGGGCGTGGTGCTTGTGCTGCTGGGCCTGTATCAGGGCGCGTTCTCGAAATCGCTGAAGGGCATCTGGCCCGCCGGCATCGGGACGGTACTCGTCGTCATGGCGGTCTTTTTCGTGGCCGGCTTCAACGGGACGGCCTACTATCCTTCCTGCACCGACCTCCAGAGTTCCCTTACCATCCGCAACAGTTCCTCGAGCCGCTTCACGCTCCAGGTGATGTTCTGGGTCTCGCTGCTGATTCCCTTCGTCGTGGCGTACATCGCCTACGCCTGGCACCAGATGGACCGCAAGAAGATCACGCCCGGCGAAATCACTGGCACGCCGCACAAATACTGAATTTCACCCGGGGGCGGCTTCAAGGCCGCCCCCGGGTGAAAAATTTTATCGATTTTTTTTGCACACTCAAAAAAACTCTCTATCTTTGCAATCCCAATCGAAGAAAACCCCTCGATGGGATCCCGCGGCATCAGCCGCTAGCGGAGACCGTGAGGGAGAGCCTGCGAGATAGCAGGTCGAAGCGGTGGGGTTTGGGGCAGAGCCCCAGTAAATTAGGTGCGGTAGTTCAGCTGGTTAGAATGCCGGCCTGTCACGCCGGAGGTCGCGAGTTCGAGTCTCGTCCGCACCGCTTAAAACGCCTTTGCAGATATCTGCGAGGCGTTTTTTGTTTCTAGTGCCCCAAATAATGCCCCATTTTTTTGTATAAAAAGTAATTCGCATACATCTGAATTCGTGTGCAGACTTCTGCTTTTTCAATGGTTCACCGCATAGTTTTACGGTGGATTAAAAGAAATAATCGTAAAATTACATATGAATAGTTGTATAGTTAAATAATTTAGCTATATTTGCAGAAAACTACTCGGCTTATGAAACGTCTGACCAAGAAAGAGGAAATCATTATGGCGCATTTCTGGGAGAAAGGCCCGCTGTTTGTCAGGGAGTTACGGGAACTATACCCGGAGCCCAGGCCGCATTTCTCCACCCTGTCCACCCAGGTGCGGACGCTCCAGGAGGAAGGATTTATCGACCACAAGTCCTATGGCCCCACGTACCAGTATTTTGCCAAAGTGACCCAAGAGGAGTATAAGCAGCGCTCGCTGATAGGCCTTATCGACAAGTATTTCGACAATTCCTACTTAAGCGCTGTATCGGCTCTTGTGAAGGAGGAGAAAATTACCGTAGATGAACTGAAAGAACTTATCGACCTGGTTGAAAAAGGAGAACAGAAATGACGGAGTTCCTCATATATGATGGTAAAGTGGCGGTGGCGCTGCTGGTGTTCTACCTGTTCTACCGTTTCCTTTTAAAGAAAGAGACATTCCATCGCTTTAACCGGGTGGTGCTGGTGGGGACGGCGGTGCTTTCGTTCCTGCTGCCGCTGTGTATCATTACCATCCATAAGCCGATAGAGGTGGAACCCGTGGTTCCGGAACCCGCTGTTTTGGCAACGGAATTGCCTGCACAGGAGCTGGGACCGCTGGTGGAAACCGCCGTTCCATGGTGGCCGATAGCCCTCATCATCCTGTTCTGGGCCGGCGTGGCCTTTGTGCTGGGAAGGGTATGCATTTCCATCCTTTCCATCGTTAGGATTATCCGCCGGGGGCAACTGGTAAGGGGAGAGGATGGCTGTCAGATCATCGTAACAGAGCGCGACATCGACCCGTTCAGTTGGATGAAGTATATCGTTCTGTCCAGAAAGGATTGGGAGGCTCCGCATGAGTCCATCCTCGCGCACGAAAAATCGCACATCGGCCTGGGACATTCCGTTGAAGTGCTCCTGGTGGACGTCCTTTCGGCCCTGCAGTGGTTCAACCCTGCCATCTGGATGCTCCGCGCCGACCTTCAGGAACTGCACGAGTATGAGGCCGATGATGCGGTTCTGCGTGCCGGTACCAACATCAAAGAATATCAGTATCTATTAATAAGAAAAGCTGTCAGCAAGAGCGGCTACTCAGTTGCTAACAGCTTTAATCACAGTATCCTTAAAAATCGTATTACTATGATGTCAAAATCCAAATCGCCCCTCTCGCGGGGCTGGCGGGTGCTCTATCTGCTCCCGCTCGTGTGCTTAGGGCTGGGCCTGCAGGCCCGGACTGTCTATGTCCCCATCGACAAAGATAGTGAAAAAATCGTTTTTAACGAAACGGCTGCTCTTTCCGGTTCTGTGTGGACGGGAGAGGTCGGCAAACTGACTTTCTTCGACACCACATTTGAGATCCGTACAGAAGATGAAATAATCAGAGGAAACTACGCGGTAGATAATTCTACCATACAGTTCACTTTTACTGATTACAAGAATGAATCTAACGGGAAAGAGAAAAAAGGCAATGACAAACTTACCGGCGTGATGGATGGGAATACGATAACCATCTCCGTCGAAAATGGCGAGATGGTTTTTAACAAGGTTAAAAAAATCCCGGCCGAAGAACAATTCAACTACTTTCTTCCTGAAGTAGTTGTGATGAAGTATGCCGATGCTTCCGTGAAACCCGAGGATGTGATTCACGTGAATCGGGTGAATGAAATCAAGATGACTGCTGGGAAAGACTTCGACACGGCGCCTGAATGCAGCGAAAACTTTGCCCGCTGGCTCAATAGCCGCCTGCGTTATCCGGCCGACTGTCTTTATGACGGCACCCTGGTAGCCATGTTGGTTGTGGGAGAAGACGGGAAGGTAGGAAACGTGGAGATTGTTTCCGGACTATGCGAAGAGCTGGACAAGTCCGTGGCAGATCTGATTGGCAAAGCTCCGGAATGGACTCCGGCTAAAAAGGACGGAAAGCCTGTTGCCACAGTGCTGTTTCAGCCGGTGATATTCAAGATTCGCACTGCCACTACAGCTAATTCGACTCAGACGTCGCCTGTGGTGTTGAATGTCCATGCTGATGGTGGCATTGAGAGCAAAGGTAATGTGGTACCGGGCGCTGCGGTCATCATCAATGCCGAAGCTAACACGCCTATGGGAATTGTCAATGACTTGAAAGATTGGCTTCGGGAGGTAGGAGCGTTGAAGGTGTATTATTCCAAGCAGTCGGAGACGGAATCTGTAATGCGTCATATCGCTCCGTCCGTCACAAATAAAACGTTGAAAGTCCAGACATACGACGAAGCTTTGAAAGGAATAGACCGCAAGGATATCTGTGTGGCCCGTATCAACGCCCATGACAAAATCTTTTTTGAGAGCGGAGCCTATGATAATGACGCCGACATCTTGCGCGTTGGCAAGGCTTTTCTCAAAGCGCACGGAGCAAAGACGGTAATTACCCTTACTTACGACCGGGGTACAAGTTACGGCGTATATCAGAACCTTCAGGCTTTGTTGACGCAAATCTACAACGAAGTCCGGGATGAGAAAGCCCGGGAGGTATATGGCAAGTCCCTGGTTGATCTTTCGGAAGATCAGCGCGCTGCTATCCTTCGCCTTGTTCCTATGACTGTCCTTGAAACTGACATGAAAGGCTAATCATTTCTGAACAAGCTATAATTTATAGTTGCCGTCATCCTTTATGGGGTGGCGGCAGTTTGATACACAAGGGGGTTATCTCGTTATTCCACCGCTGCGGCCACGATCAATTCTGTCGATTCTCCAGTCATACTCACCATCGGCAACATCGCTGACTTCCTTGTCCGCACGATAGAGTTCCCGGTCATTGAATTTATGTAGTATGTTGGCCAGCCATACAAGCCAGGAGCCGATTTCTTTAAGGGTAGCCTGAAGTGATGCGGCAAAAGATATCATCACATTTTTGATGGTGTATGCTTCCTCATCCCAAAAGCCCGCCGAGTGATGACCACCACGACATCCGGTTCCGGAACATGCATAGTCCTTGATGGCATTGATGCAATATCCGATTCTCTTATCAGCTCTCATCAAGTTAGCGGAGAAACTAGCCAAGAGCGAGTCTTTCCAGCCATCACAGCCATCACTCCTGTCTGAGTACTTTTCCTTGCGTAGCGCTGCTGTTTCCGTTACTAGCCCGTCAAGCATTGCCTCCTTGGCGGTGATCCTCTGGTCCAGCTTATCAATCTCACTCTGCTTCTCGGTAACCTTTGATTCGGCGCTGGAGAGTTCGGTCTTGGCTGCCTGGGCTTTCTTTTCAGCCTCGTCCTTTTCCTCCACCGCCTTTTTCGCCTCTTCCTTGGCCTTCTTAGCCTTGTTCTCAGCCTTGGCCTTCTCGCTCTGGGCTTTGCGTTTCTCTTCTTCCAGCCGCTTCTTCTCCTTCTCCTGCTTCTGGAGGATGAAGTCATTTCTCTCCAGATGGTCAAGCCCGGTCTCGGACTTCTTCTGCCCGCGCTGCATCTTCAGCATCTCGGCCAGCATATCCTGCATTTCCGACATATCGGCCTCTCCCAACTTGTGCGACTTGCCGGTATCGTGGTCCATCCAGTCCCATACGATGTGGGCGTGATAATTCGGCTTCCATGTCTTTTTCTTCTCACTTTCCTCGTAGTGTCCCTCGTCCCGATGGATGTGTATCTGGACAGCTCTTATGCCCCACCTCTTTTCTACGGCGTTGGTGAATCTCTTCAGGTCACCCATCGTCGTGTTCTCCATGATGATTGCCACGCCTTCGCGGAGGGGGCTGCTTCCTTTACGTACACGCGTCCTGCCGTTCTTGTCCGTGTACTTGACATCCTTTTCCTGCATCGCCCTGCCGGTCTTCGCCTTAACCATAGCCTTGAGGGAATCATAGTATTCCTGAAGACTTGTGCCCTTCATATCAGATGGGACATAGGTCGAGTTTTGACAGGTCAGGTCTTTGCGTATATAGATATTGGCGGGGTTAAGGGCCTTAAGGTATTGCTCGTCCCGCCTGTTGTGCTCTTCGCTCTGGGCGATGTTGCACGGTTTGATATGGATGGATGCTGTTGCGTTTGTGTTCATGATGATTGTGTTTTACTTGTTAAACTTGTTGAAGACCGGCGACGGGGTATCGGGGCGGCGCCCTGATCGGTGGGTGCAGGGAGAGGCTCACTCCCTGCCCGGGAATTCAAGGGGCAGGTGTCCCTTGCCCAAGCCCTCGGCAGAGCCCACAACTACGGAAGCGAAGCGTGTAGTTATAGTGGGCTATAACAGGGCGAGCCCTGCTGTTAAACCTGCCACCCTCTGGCTTGGCTTCGTTTCTTTCTTCTTTCCCTTAGATTGAGGCTTCATTATGAGTTCAAACTAGGATATAAGGGAAGAAGAAGACGTGTGAACCGGTGCTATCCTTGTTGCCGGATCCAGCTGCCGGAGGGTCTCCGCCTCTCGCGTCCACTTTCCCGTCGGCTTGGGAATAAAGGGAAAGAGAAAAGACGCGGGGATAAACCTACTGTGCCCCACCTGGATTCGTCGGATTTGAGCAGTCGGATTTATCGGTTTCGACAGCAGTTTCAGGTGGGACACGCTTCGTGGTTCTGGACGGTTTCACAATCGGCTTGACCACGGGTCTGCTGTCAAAGAAACTACTCTTAATCATCCTCCAACCAGTGAACCAAACAGACAGGCAAATCAACGTGTGAATGGTGGTCCGGTTGGACGATTCCGACCGGAGGATGCCAATTTGGTTGAACTCCTGGACTATGCGGGTTGCCGTCTTACGGTCACAGCCCCACAATCGGGCAAGCTCAACCTTGGAAGCCTTGAATTGCCCGGGGTGTAGGACAGCTGAATAGTTCTTTCCGGAAACCTTGGTTTCCTCCAGGACGGCCATCCGGATGAAGGTTTTGAGGCACTTCATCCGGAGGATATCCTGCTGCTCGTCTGAGAGATAATCGAGCTGCACATCATTGAGGGTGATGCTGTATCGGAGGTTCGTGATCTGACTCATCGCTGTTGGCTTTGCTTGGCCAGTTCACGCGCCTTGTCGACATCGAATACGATCCGTCGCCCGATACGGGAAACAATAGCATCCCTAAGGATTCCGCCACCTTCGGAGGACGCGTCCTCTTTGCGGGGCGTACGCATCAAGGAATAAACAGTGGAATCGGAGCATCCAAGTTCGACAGCCAAGGCATGTATCCCGAGAGCTTTCTGTCCGGTTGAAGCCTGGGAGGATCCAGCGTTCGGGGAGAAGGAGAGGGCATAATGTGTGAGTTGGCAGTATTCCTCTCCGGTCATCTGCCAAAGGGGCTTCTGAAGCAGCCCTTCAATCTTGTTTATTGTCTCCATATACTTGAAGTTTTGTGTAATTCAACTTTGGCTTCATCCTCTTTCTGATCGGCATGGCTTTCTTGTGATTCTGCCAACCTCGAAAGAAAAATCGACCGAAAACCTGGGAATTATGGGTCACTTCCCAAGCTCAAGTTATGGATTAGGTCTATCTTCTAGGCTTCTCCAAGCGCCATTTTGCGATTTCCCCTCAAAAAAAGAGGTTTCGAGTATACTTTTGCTCAAAAAATGGTACTCAGAATTTGAAGGGCATCCAAAAAGAGCAGATGCAGTTAAACAAAAATCCCTTCCGGAAGCGGAAGAGATTCTCAGTAAATCTGCCAGAAATCTGACATTATTCTTTCTTATTCTCCAAGCGGAGCTTCGCCTGTGCAATTTGCTTCTGGAGTTGGGCCTTCAGAAGGCCTTTGTCAGGCAACTCAGTGTAGTACTGGGAGACTTGGATACCTGCGTCACCTAGTTGGAGGAGCTGGATCTGCTCGTCGTTTCCTGCAGCGCAGAGGAGGAGACCGAGGGGACTTTCTTCTCCTGGTTGGCGTTCGTATTTATCCAACCAGCGGAGATAGAGTTCCATCTGGCCTTTATAGGCAGCTTTGAATTTCGTTTTCTTTAGATCTATGGCTACGAGCCGATGCAATTTCCGATGGTAGAAGAGCAAATCCAAGTAGAAATCTTCACCGTCGATAATCATGCGCTTTTGCCTGTCCACGAAAGAAAAACCGCTGCCCAATTCCATTAGAAACTGCTGCATGCCGCTGATAATCATATCCTCTAAGTCTTTTTCACTGTAATACCCCTTGAGGCCGGTGAAATCCAGGAAGTAGGGACTCTTGAATACCAATTCCGGAGAAATAGAGCCGCCTTGTCTGACGGTAGACAGTTCTGAGCGTATGGCTTCCTCTGGTTTCCGACTGATAAGGGTACGCTCATAAAGCATTCCGTCCATCTGGTCCCGCAACGTGCGGACGCTCCATCGTTCATTGGCTGCCATTGTCACATAAAACTCGCGGGCCAGGGCATCTTCCAACGGCAGGACCTCTAAGAATGCTGACCACGGCAATTGTGTCGACAGTGTTGACACAATCTGGAGATCGGCAAATTCCCGGGCGAACTGCATCATGCGACGGAGATTGCGGGTATTGAAGTCCTTGCCGTAAAGATCCATCAATTGTGCGGACAGCGTTGACACTATTGCTTTGCCGTACTCGGCCCTCTTATCATGAAGGATATCGCGATTGACGCGTTCGCCGATATGCCAGTACATCAGAGTGAGTTCACTGTTCACGCTGATGGCAACCCGCTGCCGCGCCTCTTCGATTATCTGGCAGATGTCATTAAACAATCCGGAAGGGAAACTGATGCTTATGTCTGTCTGGCTCATGGGCTCTGTTTTTCAACCAAATTTACAACTATTTCTTAGTTATTACGAAAACGATTAGATTAACCCGTTGAACTTAGTCATCGAGCTGGCCTTGATGGAGTCCACGATGTCGATGTAAGGTTTCATAGCCTTATAATCAGAGTGGCCGGTCCATTTCATTACTACATTGGGCGGGATACCGAGCGATAGGGCATTGACAACGAAGGAGCGTCGGCCGGTATGGGTTCCCACCAGTTCCCATTTGGGGTGGATCTCGTCAATACGGACATTGCCTTTGTAGGATGTGATGCGAATCGGATCATTGATTTCGGCCAATTTGCACAGTTCCTTGAGGTCCCGATTCATCGCCTGATTGGTGTAGTTGGGTAAGGCCTTGTTGTCCTTGAAAGGGATATCTTTGTACTTATCGAGGATGGCCTTAGTAATATCGTTCAACTCAATGGAGATACTATCCGCCGTTTTGACGGTAGTAATCTCAATATGGTCTCCTTTGACATCACTCCGACGAAGGTTGTTTACATCAGAGTGCCTGAGACCAGAGAAGCAGCAAAAGAGGAAGATGTCCCGAATAGGGTCCAGATACACCAAATCTCCGGGCAACTCCAGTTTACGGATACGTGTCATTTCCTCCTTGGTAAGGTAGATGACCTTCTTTTGAGTCATCTTCAAGGTCGGTTTGAAGGTCTTATATGTAAGGTTGGTATTGTACCCTCGTTCGGTCGCCCAGTTCAAATACCAGCGAAGGTATCTAAGTTTTTTCTCGATGGTGGCATTCTTCAAGCCGGTGATGTCATCGTGGTCATACTTTTCCCTATCGCCTTTCTTCTTACGGGGTGTCCGGAGGGTTTTGTTGTCTCGCAAATAAGCAACGAATTCTGTTAACGTCGGTTCTGTCAGATCAGAGAATTTGATATTGCTTTTGAAAGCCTGCAAGTCACGTTTCAATGAGGCCCACTTTTCAAATGTGCCTTCCGTCCATGCGTTTTTCTCACCACCCTCCTTCACGAACTTTTCAAAGGTCGCAAAGAAGTCCGGATTACTGGGTTTACGTTCCTTCTTTGGCTCAGGATCAGGACGCTTCGGGATCGTTCCCTGCAAACGGTCTTCGTAGGTTTTTTGCAGTTCACTGACCGACGGAATCTTATCAGTCGCCTCATAAAACAGGAAAGAAGACTCCATCTGGTCCTTGATATTCCGAAGCTCCGTGTTGATGGAAAGGGCTGTTTCGCCCTTAGGCCCTTTATAACCATCTTTTACCAGTTGGTTGCCTTCATCCCAAGCAGACTTGTCATTGAGCTGACAACCAGTCTTGAAATCGATCCTCTGCCCGTTGAATGTAGCGCGGAGTCGGATTTGGAAAAGACTCTTGTCCTTCCCATAAGCCCGCAGTTTGAAAGCGACATTTCTCTTGATCTTCATAGCGTCTCCTTGTTAAATCGTGCCCCAATAATGCCCCAATTTTGTACAATATTGAGTAACCTCACCCGCAAAGATACGCAATAGAAAGCATTCCCGCAAGGGTTTGCAAAGGGTGTTCTAGTTGATTTTCGAGCCTCGTCCGCACCGCTTAAAACGCCTTTGCAGTTTCCTGCGAGGCGTTTTTTGTTGGCACATTTCTTGTCAATCTTTTGAATCATATGAACTTGAAGCATCTATTCGGCCGTTATTGCTATCTTGGGCCGGTCATTATTGCAACCCTTTTCGTTGTACCTTCCTGCAAACAAGGGAGTGAGCAGAACGGAATGGATGAATCGGCTTTTGTTTTTGAGACGTCGAATATCAAAGGGGATGAGACTGATTATTCCAGACCGGCTGTGATTACAGGGCACATCTCCAATCGGGAGGTATATCCGAAAACGACGGATATCAGTATCTTGATACCTTTTTATGACCGGGTTTCGGAGAAACAGACATCGGCCATCTATGAGGATTCCTTTGCGTTTTCGTTTGTGCCTTACGCGCCGAGGACCATCTCGATGCCACCATACATTGACCATCTGGTGGTATGCCCCGGAGACTCCATCCACGTGGAACTGGATTTTGCTGACCTGGGAGAGGTGGCGTATTCCGGGAAAGGAGCGGAGAACAATGAGAAGTTCAATGACTTCCTCGTGAGATACTATCTCAGAGTTTGGCCAGGTTTTTCGACGTGGGAATTGGATTCGAAAGGGGAACCTGCTTTTCGGAAATATGAGCACGCCGACGTTTTTGTGACGACGATCAGGCAAACGCGGGAATCCTATCTCGCCCGCCTGGATGAATTCATCCGGGAGGCACGGCCAAGCACAGAACTGATTGCGATCTGCCGCAAGGAAATCGAGGCCGATTATTATTCCCAGCTCATTCAGAGCCTGCTCCAATACAAGTCCGACCAGGGGGAAGATGTCTCGGATTACTTCCAGGTAAAAGATGCCGAACCGCTTTTCAGCGAGGATTGCATAAGCAGCAACCTGTTCACCCTGTCTTCCAATATCGCCACTTGGATATTCGTATTCAGTTCTCCCGACAGAGAAGAAGCCCTTCATCCAAGCGATGTTTACGCTGCGCAGATCGATTTCCTGAAACGCGCGACGGAAAACGATATGCTGCGCCAGATGCTCATCACGCATTTTTACAACCAGTTGCTGGAAGCCAATCTGGTGGATCGTTTCGAGGAGTACTTTGCCGACTTCAATGACAATGTAACCTACCCGCTGCTGAAACTCTCCACCCGGGACAAGTATGCATTCAAGAAGGCCTGGCGGGAAAATCCCCGGGCGCTTTCCAATGCCATCCTGCACGCCGACAAGCCCAGGGATGGCCAGACCTTTGTCCCGAAGGAGAACGAGGGGCTCAAGCTATTGCGGTCGGTAATCGCCCGGGAAGAACAAAAGGTCGTCTATATCTCGATCGGCGCCCATTGGTGCCCCGGTTCACAACAGGAACAACCTTTCCAGAAAAGACTGGCGGCGGATGAAAAGGGGAAGCCGCTCCGCATGGTCAATTTCTGGCTGGATAACGGAGCCGACGATCCGGAATCCGTCGCCCTCGGAATCGAGAATTACCACCTGACCGACGCCCAACGGACTGGGCTTGACCCGATTCTCCACCTCGGCCGAGGCATTCCTTTCTATATCCTGATTGACAAGGAAGGTGTGATTGTGGACTTTGGAGAGTTCCTGCGTCCGTCTGTTCCGGAGACTCGGACTAAAATTGAGGCGTATTTGGAGCAATAAGTCTCCAAGTCAATATTTTTGCTAACTTTGGGAAAGAAACCACAACAACAAGACCATGAAAAGACTTGCGACTCTCCTCTGCAGCACCGCGACCGCCCTCCTGCTGGCCGCCGGCTGCGGTTCGCTCGGCAACATCACCAGCATTACCAACAGCCTCGGCCTGGGCGGACGCACTTATACGTTCAACGAACTGCCCCGGAACCTGGACGAGCTGAAAGCGCTCCCGGAGGCGAGCCTGACCGACCCCTACGCCGTTGCGGCACTGACACTCGCCGCGCTGACGCGATACGGCACCAGCAGCAGCGACTGCTTCGCCATGCTCAACTACCTGAAAGGCCCCGAGCCGGTCTCCGGCTACGAGGCCCAGTTCATCCGTGAACGGCTTGACGGCAAGACCTACAAGCCCTTCTCCTATTTCAAAGGCGCCACGCCGCAGAACAACTATACGCCGTCCCGTCCCTACAAGGTCACCATCGACAGCAACCAGTACTCGTTCACCACCGACGGCAACGGCCACCAGTGGTGCACGATGTGGGTCACTTCGGGCGGTGCCGACAACCCGCGTTCGATCAAACTGCGGAAAAAAGCCAGCACCGGCCAATGGTTCCTCAATGACATCCAGTGCCTGAGCGACATCCGTACGCCCGCGGCGGACGATCCCTGGAACTAAGTCTGGGCCGGCAGCGGCCGGAACCAGCTGAAATGCACGTTGCCGTACTTCCGCTCCTTGACGAAGGAGGGATGTGCGGCAAAGTTGTATTCGGCCGGATGTTCGAGAATCAGGTAGCCCTGCTCGTACACCAGGCCTTTCGACAAGACCTTGTCGGGAATCGTATCGAGCCCGTCGATGGCATAGGGCGGATCGGCGAAGACGATGTCGAAACGTTTCGTACAGAGCGGGATGAAATCGAAGACATTGTGGTGCACCACCTGCACCGTGCGGGAAAGGCCCAGCGAAGCGGCCGTACGCCGGATGAAATTCGCATTGGCCGGATTCATCTCCACGCTGATGACGCTGCCGGCGCCCCGCGAAGCGAATTCGAATGCGATGCTGCCGGTCCCCCCGAACAGGTCCAGGACGGCCAGCCCGTCAAAAAAGAATTCGTTGTCGAGGGAATTGAACAGCCCTTCCTTGGCGAAATCGGTGGTCGGCCGGGCTTCGTAGCCGGCGGGAGGATTGATTGCGCGTCCGCGCAGCGTTCCGCCGATGATCCTCATAGCATCTCCACGCTGGCAAAGTGACGGAAGAGGTCGGCCTTGATGGTGTCGCCGGCCTCGCCGAAGAAGTGGACGGTCGTAACCTCAGGATTGATCTGGAACTGCCGAAGGACGGCGAAAAGATAATACTGGGCGCTCACCGGGTCGGCTGCGGGGAAGGAGTTGCAGAGCAGCAGTTTCTCCCCGGCCGCCAGCACGATATCGACGGTTTCCCCGTCCACGCGGACCACGACCTTGTTGTAGCAGTCCAGCGCGGCGGCAGCCTCCAGCATGTCGGCCAGCCGGCGCGCAGCGGCATCGTCTCCGGCATAAAGAAGAACTGCCTTATAGCAAGGCAGTTCTAACTTTTTTACCGAATCGGTCTTCTCGAGGACGACAACTTTGGACAACAGGTCCTCCGCCTTCACGTCCGGCGGGAAGTACCCTTCCGGAATGAGGGTGAACTTCAGCACTACTCCCAGTTTCCGGCGTTGTTGTTCGCGTTGTCCACGGAACCCACCATCAGGCCCGGATAGCGGTCGGTGTCTTCACGCTCGGCTACCAGGTTGACAATCTGCTGGCGGTCCATACCCTTGAGAAGCGACCAGAACGGCATCTTCGCCTCGAAAAGCGGGACGTCCACACCGGAGACCTGCTTGACGATGCTCTTCATGATCACCGTGTCACCTTCGGAGAAGGGGATGTAACGGAGGTCGTTGACCTTGAAGTTCGGACGATTGGTGAAGAGGGTGTCCTTCACGTTGGTCTGCTGCGGGATACGGACGATCAGCTTGTTGTCGCCGGCCTCATAGAGTTCGTAGAGTTTCTCCATGAGCTTGTCACCCTTGAGATTGCGGAGGGTCTTCTTCACGGCTTCGGTGTGCAGGACGGCGGTGGAGTCATCCTCGGAACCGATCTGACGCATGATGGTGATCTTGCCGTTGTTGTAGAAATCGACCAGGGAATCCATCGCGGTGGCATAGTGACCGTAGGTGTCACGGTAGGTAACCTGCAGGGTACGGATGTCCTTGAGCTGTTCGACGGCCACGTTCTGGCGCTGCTGCAGCTCTTTCTTGAACTTCATCGGCTCACTGATGCTCCGGTACAGAAGGAAAGCCAGTCCGATGATCAGGAGAGGGAAAATGCAATAGGTTAAAAGTTTTCTCATATAGGTTAATTTTTAATATTCACTTGTGCGCCACAAAGCGCGGTATGCCAAATTCGATTTGACTTACAAAAGTAAAAAAATTATTTCAAGACTACAATATATTTTTAATTTTGCGGGAAGAAAAAACTGATCTGCCACCTATGCCGATCGATACCGCTCAATTCGAATCCCTGCTGTCCGATGCCCGCGACATCGTGCTCATCGGGCATTTCAACCCCGACGGAGACGCCGTGGGCAGCGTCACCGCTGCCTGGCATTACCTGAAAGCCCGCGGAAAACGGGCGCGTATCATCCTGCCCAGCCCGCATCCCGAGAGCCTCGCATTCCTCGACCCCGAAGAGGCGCCGATCCTCGTCTGCGAGCGCGATCCCCAGGAAGCCCGCCGCCTGGTAGCCGCGGCCGACGTCCTTCTCTGCCTCGACTTCAACCGGCTTGCCCGGACCGAATACCTGGAGGATGACATCCTGGCCTCCTCCGCCAAGAAAGTGCTGGTCGATCACCATATCGCCGCCGAACTCGACCGCTTCGACCTGGTCTTTTCCACGACGAAGGTGTCTTCCACCTGCGAACTCCTCTTCGACGTCATCCTGGCGATGCCCGACGTGGCCGGCGATCCCGGACGGATCCCCCTGCCCTGCGCCGAATCGCTCTACGTCGGCATGATGACCGACACCAACAATTTCTCGAACTCCGTCTTCCCGGGCACTTTCGAGATGGCTTCCAAACTGATCGCGCGCGGCGTGGACAAGGACGGCCTCCAGGACAAGGTGCTCAACTGCTACAGCGAATCGCGGACCCGGCTGATGGGACACATGATCCAGGACAAGATGGTCGTCCTTCCGCAGTACGGGGCCGCCTACATGTTGCTCAGCAACCGGGAAAAAGACCTTTACGACTTCAAGCCGGGCGACAGCGAGGGTTTCGTGAACCTGCCCCTGGCCATCCGCGACGTCCAGGTCAGCGCGCTCTTCACCGAGAACTTCGACGGCAGATACATCCGGGTCTCGCTCCGCTCCAAGAGCCCGGTGAACGTCAACAGCCTCGCCGTCCGCTTCTTCAACGGCGGCGGCCACCGGAACGCTTCCGGCGGTCGCCTCTACATGCCCCTGGAAGAGGTACCCGCCTGTTTCGAGAAGGCACTGGCCGCCTGGACCGATGAAGAAAAATTTTCATAAGGCACGGCTTTTGTTTAAATTTGCAGAATATTTGTCATTTACGCCGATGAAAATGCGTCTCTCCCTGTTCCTGGCTGCCGTCCTGCTGGCCCTGACCGCCTGCCAGGGTGAGGTGCGCGAAGCCAACATCAACCAGGACAAGTACATCGACGACTACATCAGCAAGAACTATGCGGACAGCACCGTGTACCACAACGGCGGCGCCTCGCGTGTCGTGCTGGTACAGGGACCGCAAGGGGCGCCCGTGATCGAACGCGGCGACTCGGTTTACCTCTTCTATGCCGGCTACACCTTCGGTCAGAGAGGACCGGAGACCCAGTTCGTTCTGGACAGCGCCATGATCCGTTTCGGTTCCGGCGACCTGATCAAAGGCCTCGAACGGGGCCTGGAGGGTGCCCGGCAAGGCGAGGAAGCGCTGGTATTCTTCTCGGCGGACGACGGATATGGCAGCCAGGCGGTGGGCCTGGTACCTGAAAATACGGCCCTGCTCTTCGACGTGGGCGTGGCCTGGATCAAAAAGAACCAATAGTGAATATGCGCATCCGAAAACATATCCTTGCGGCACTCTTCCTGGCCGGCGCGCTGACTGCTTCCTGCGCCGTGACGAACGAGGAAGACGCCAATTACTCCTATGACCGTGTCATGAAGGCTTGGATCAACGTGAATTATCCCGGCCTGAAGCCTTTTGGCGATACAGGCGTCTATCTCCTGGAAATGGAGGAGGGCAGCGGACCGGGCATGACCGACAGTTCCTATATCAAGGCCCACTACACGAAGCGGAGCCTCGACGGGACCATCACGTCCACCAATGTCCGGCGCATTGCCGAGCAGCTGGGCAACTACAAGAATACCAATTACTATGGCGGCAATTTCTGGCGCCTCGACCAGGGCTACCTCCCCGACGGTCTGGAGTCGGTTCTCAAGACGATGCGCAGCGGCGGGCGCGTAAAACTTGCACTGCCCCACTCCGCTTCGAGCCACAACTATTCGTTCTACTCGGCCTTCAGCAACACCAGCGAATCGGACAACGAGATCATCGACCTGACCATCGACACCGTCGTGACCGACATCTACGACTATCAGGAAAAGGCCATACGTGCCTGGTTCCAGTCACACTACGCCAGCACCGACACGCTCACGGAAGGCCTGTATTTCAAGAAACTGGTGGAAAAGACCGCAGATACGGACACGGTTTCGGAAGGCGCCTCGGTCAGCGTGCGCTACATCGGCCGGCTGCTCGACGGCACGGTCTTCGACACCAACATCGAAGATACGGCCAAATTCTACCGCATCTGGAGCAGCAGCAATGCCTACAGCGCGCTGAGCATCAATTACTACAAGAGTGATGAAAGCAAGTTTTCTTCCGATAACGGTGTGGTGGACGGCTTCGGCAAGGCGATCCTGGGCATGAACTACGGCGAGACGGCCGTGGCGGTATTCAACTCCACGCTGGGCTATGAAGACAAGGGCAAGAGCCCTTCCGTTCCCGAATATTCCCCGCTCTTCTTCTGGCTCCAGATCGAAGAGAAGGATTAGCTTCCTTACAGATTTGACACGACCTGCACGCCGGCCGGGATCACTTCGATCCGGACGGGCGTGATGCCTACGGGTTCACCGTCCACTTCCATATAGGAATACGGCGCCGCGGAAATCTCGACCCGCCGTCCGGTCGTATGCCTGACTTCCTTGTGCCGGTAGATGTCCCCCTTGAAAAGGGACGGGACCTTCGACAGGAATTTCCATTTGCTCAGTTTCCCGACCACGGTCACGTTGATCAAGCCGTCGTCCGGGACGGCATCCGGGGTCTGGCGCATGCCGCCGCCACAGTACTGCCCGATGCCCAGCGCCACCGAAAAGGCGGTGCCGTGATAGAATTCCTCCCCGTCCACAACCACGCGGAAACGGAGCGGCCGGTAGGCCAGGAAGCCGGAAAGCAGCGACTTGAGATACTGGCGGTCGCCGGCATGGCCGTGTTCCTTGGCAATGTCGAAGCGCCGGCACACGTCCGAATCGAAGCCCAGGCCGCCAATGTTCATCATGTAGCGGCAATAGGGCTTGCCGTCCATCAGGGTATGGACGCAGGCGACATCCTGCAGGCGGGTGCGGACGCCGGCTTCCGCAATCAGGTCCACGGCCCGGCCGTAATCCGCCGGGATCCGGTGCAGGCGCGACCAGTCGTTGCCCGAGCCGACGGGGATCAGGCCGACGGTCACTTCCGAGGGAGAAACTTCCGTCTGGGAATAAAGGCCGTTGAGCACCTCGTGCACCGCCCCGTCGCCTCCGACCACCAGCAGTTTCCGGAAACCGGAAAGGACGGCTTCGCGCGCCAGTTCGATGGCGTGGTAGGCGTGGTCCGTAATGCTTGCGATGAATTCTATACTTTTGGCTTTAAGCAAGTTTGCAATCTCAGGCCAGTCGTGCCGGGCCTTTCCGCCGCCCGACCGGCTGCTGACGATTACTTTCCAAGCTGACTGGATTGTCATCATTCAAGAGTTTAGCTACGCGAATTTAACAGTTTTTTTTCATAACTTTGCAAGTTATGGGAAAGATCATCGCTATCGCCAACCAGAAAGGGGGCGTCGGAAAGACGACCACCTCCATCAACCTGGCCGCCTCGCTGGCGGTCCTGGAATACAAAACGCTCGTCATCGACGCCGACCCGCAGGCCAACACGACCTCGGGCCTGAACTTCAATCCCGACTCGAAAGAGCACGACACGCTCTACGAAATCCTCATCGGCGAGCGGGAGATCGAAAGCGTCATCAAGCCCACCGACCTGGACCACCTCGACATCATTCCCTCCCACATCAACCTGGTGGGGGCTGAAATCGAGATGCTGGAGGTGCCGCAGCGGGAGAATGTGCTGCAGAAGGCCCTCGCACCGGTCCGCGACCGCTACGATTACATCGTGCTGGACTGCGCCCCGTCACTGGGCCTGATCACCATCAACGCCCTGACGGCCTCCGACAGCGTGATCATCCCCGTCCAGCCCGAGTACTTCCCGCTGGAAGGCCTGGGCAAACTGCTCAATACCATCAACATCGTACGGACGCGGCTCAATCCGTCCCTGACCATCGAAGGCTTTCTCTTCACGATGTACGACAGCCGCCTGCGCCTGCACAACCAGGTCGTGGAAGAAGTCAAGACCTACTACCCCGACATGGTTTTCAAGACGATGATCACCAAGAACGTCCGGCTGAGCGAGGCCCCTTCCTACGGCAAGCCGGCCATCCTCTACGACGCGCGCTCCACCGGCGCCGACAACTACCTCAACCTGGCACGCGAAATCATCAAAAAGAACGAACAATGGCAAAACGGGCAGCATTAGGAAAAGGGCTCGGCGCCCTGCTGGGCGATGCCGCACCCATCAAGGACACGCGGGAAATCCACCGCATGGTCGGCGGGAATCCGGCGGCCGTGAGCGAGATCCCCATCGGGCAGATCGTACCCAATCCCTGGCAGCCCCGTTCGGAATTCGACCAGGAAGCCCTGGAAGAACTCGCCGCGTCGATCCGCACCCTCGGCATCATCCAGCCGCTCACCCTGCGGCAGACCGGACCGGGAACGTACCAGATCATCAGCGGCGAACGGCGCTACCGCGCCGCCCGCCTGGCCGGACTCACCAGCGTACCGGCCTACATCCGCCAGGCCGACGACGCCGCGATGCTGGAGATGGCCATCGTGGAAAACATCCAGCGCGAAGACCTCGACGCCATCGAGACCGCCCTCAGTTTCCAGCGCCTGATCGACGAATGCAATCTCACCCAGGAGGCGATGGCCCTGCGTGTGGGCAAGAAGCGGGCGACCATCACCAACTACCTGCGCCTGCTCCGCCTGCCCGACGAAATCCAGAAAGCCCTCAAGCTTGGCAAGATTTCTGTGGGGCACGCCAAGGTCCTGCTGGGCGTCGAATCGCCCGCGCAGCAGCGGAAACTTTTTGAGAACACCGTCCGGAGCGACTGGTCGGTCCGGCAGCTGGAACAGAAAGTCAAGGCGCTCGACCGGCAGGCCGCCGCACCGGCCGCCGAAGAAGAAGACCTGCCTGAGCTCTTCTACAGCCTGGCCGAACGCATCGGCCGGCATTTCGCCGGCCAGGTGGCCGTCCGGCGCAGCCCGAAGGGCGGCGGGACCATCACCATCCGCTACGACAACGACGAGCAGGTGGAAAACCTCCTCAAAGATTTGGAAAGACAATAAGACAGACTCCGTGCGCCGCTATCTCCTTACCCTTCTGCTGCTGGTCAGCGTCTGCTGCAGCCTGAGTGCCCAGTTCCGGAGCACCCGCAACGACGTGTACCGCAACACGAACGCCGGTACGGTGACGGGGCCTCCCGGTTCCGAAACCGCGACGGCGGCCGTCGGCGACACCACCGCCGTCACCGACTCCCTGCAGGGGTTCTCCCTCCGGAAACTGTTCCGCGGCTACTTCGGCCGCGACACGCTGACCCCCGGCTATCTGCTGCTGGGATCGGCCATCGTCCCCGGCGCCTCACAGATGTACAATAAAGACTGGTGGAAAGTCCCGGTGATCTATGCCGGCATCGGCGGCGGCATTTACGGCGGCATCTGGTGCAACCGCCAGTACAAGCAGACCGGAGAAGCCAAATACAAATACCTGGGCACGGCCAGCTACATTGCGGCCGGGGCCGTCTATTGGGGGCAGCTGCTCGACGGCGTGGCCTGCTTCAAAACCGACTTCCGGGCGCCCGTCCCGGCCAAATCCACCATCTATTCCCTGCTGCTGCCCGGACTCGGACAGGCCAACAACGGAGACTGGTGGAAGATCCCCATCTGGACCGGCGGCCTGGTGGCCTGCGGCTACTTCTACCATTTCAACGACATGCAATACAAACGGTTCCGCTGGATCACCCAGGTGGGAGGCGATACGGACGCAAGCGGCTATATCGGCTCGATCACCGTCAACCAGGCGGAAACCTACCGCGATACCTACCGGCGTTACCGCGACTATTCCATCCTGGCCGCCATCCTGGTCTATGCGCTCAACGTCATCGATGCGAACGTCTTCGCCTACATGGCCGATTTCGACGTGAGCGACAACATCGCATCGCTCGAGGTGCAGCCGGCCCTCATCCAGCCGCTGAACCCGCAATACACTTTCTACGACACATCCTCCTCCCCCTTCGCCTCGCCCGCGCTGGGGGTCAACCTGCAATTTACATTTTGATTTTTTATGAAACGTCTCTCCCTGTTCCTCCTGCTCGCAGCCTTCCTCCTGGTGCCCTGCACCGGCCACGCCCAGATCTTCGGCGACCGGAAAAAGCAGCAACAGCTGATCGAGGAGCTGATGCACCGCATCGACTCCCTCCAGCAGGCCTACGACTCCCTCTACAACGAATACCAGATGCTTTCCGCGCCGGCCAACGACGAGGACGGTGACATCCTGGTGGACGACGACATCGAGAATCTCATCGAGTACAACTCCGAGAACATTGACTCGCTGCTGAACATCTATTACATCCAGAAACAAATCGACGTCAACGAGTTCGATGTGGCCACCCTGGAACTCGACTCCCTGACCAGCAACATTCCGGACCAGGTTTACATCGACCGGCTCCAGAAGATGAACTCCTTCATCCCCGTGCAGTTCAACAAGGCGGTCAAGAACGCCATCATCCGCTACACCGAGCGGATGCCGATCGCCACGGCCCGCATCATCGGCCTGTCCACCTATTATATGCCGCTGTTCGAGGAAATCTTCGATGAATACGGCCTGCCGAAGGAACTCAAGGCGATGGCCGTCATCGAGTCGGCCCTCAATCCCCGCGCCGTTTCGCGCGCCCGGGCGAAAGGCATGTGGCAGTTCATGTACAATACCGGCAAGATGTACGGCCTGGAGATGACCTCCTATGTGGACGAACGCTATGATCCGCTGACAGCCTGCCGGGCCGCCGCACGCCTGCTCAAGGACAGCTATATGATTTTCGGCGACTGGTCGCTGGCCATCGCCTCCTACAACTGCGGCGCGGGCAACGTGAGCAAGGCCATCCGCCGCAGCGGCGGCAAGACCGATTTCTGGGAGATCTACAATTACCTGCCCCGCGAGACGCGCGGTTACATCCCCGCCTTCATCGCCGCCCTGTACACGCTCAACTACTATCCCGAGCACGGCATCGTACCGACGCCCGTGAGCCTGCCGGCCCACGTGGATACTTTCCACGTGAACAAGAACCTCCACTTCGGGCAGATCTCCGAGACCATCGGCATCCCGATGGAGACGCTCCGCGACCTCAACCCGCAGTACCTGCACGACATCATCCCGGGCACCGAACATACCTATATCCTCAACCTGCCGCACCAGTACACCCTCGCCTATGTGGATGTGCAGGACACGATCTACCGCTACAAGGATTCCGTGTTCTTCAGTCCGGTTGCCGTCCAGAAGATCAAGGAGACCGGCGGCAGCGGCGAGCAGCGCGTGATCCACAAGGTCAAGAGCGGCGAGACGCTCTCGAGCATCGCCTCCAAACACCGGACCACCGTGGCGAACCTCAAGCGCTGGAACAACCTGCGTGGCAATACCATCCGTGTCGGACAACGGCTCTATATCTACGGCAGTGCCGGCAAGTCGCACAGTTCATCCGGCAGTTCCAGCGTCAAGTCCGGCTCGAGTTCATCTTCCTCGTCCGGCAAGAGCAGCGGGTCTTCGACGGCCACTTCAACCTACACCGTCAAGAAGGGCGACACTTTGGGCGGCATCGCCAAAAAGACCGGCGTCTCGCTCAACACGCTTTACAAGCTCAACGGCCTCAATGCCAAGAGCAAGATCTATCCGGGAATGAAGATCCGCACGAAGTAGGCGCAGTAGTTCTGCTGGATTTTCATCCACATTTCCGTGTTCCGCGTCGGGGCATACTTGGCTACCAGGTATGCCCCGATGCCTTTACCGGCGTAGTTTTCCACCAGGAAACTCTGCGGGACACCCCGCTCATAAAAGCAGATGCGGGAGTCCCAGTCCCGGGTCTGCCAGAGCGTCACGCGGGCCGAAAGATCCCAGCGGCGGGACGGCCGCCAGCGGACATCGGCGTAGCCGGCCGCCCCGCCGCGGTTGGCATCGGCCCGCAAAGCGAACTGCCAGCGGTCGCCTGCGGGCAGCATCAGGCGCAGCCGCGCCTTCAGGCGGCCGCTCCAGGCCAGCTGCACTTCCAGTTCCCCGGTTCCAGCCAGTTGCCCGAGGCCGCCCAGCGTACGGATAGCCTGGAGCCGTCCCTTGAAACCCCAGGTCCCGGCCTCTTGCCGGTAGCGTTTCCACGGATACCAGGCCAGGTCCGCATTGGCACGCAGGGTCCACGGGCCCTGAATGAGCTGCGCGGCCCAGGCGCCGCCGATCTGGTTTGAGACACTGCTGAGCGACGAGTATGCCCCCGCGTGCGTAGCGATATAAGAAGGTGCATAGCAGCGGAGCGTCAGGCTGGTCTCGAATTCATACGAAGGACTCCAGAGCGTCCCGGCCAGCACGGCGGGCGCCCCGTGTGCATCGACGGCCGCTTCGCCGAAGATACGCAGGCTGCCCAGCGAGCCATAGACATCCGCGCCCAGATTGCCCCAGAGGCCGTCGTACTGCTGGTAGCGGTTGTAATCCTGGACTTTGCGTCCGTTGGGGTGATCGTAGGCATAGGCAACGCCTGTCACGCCGAAACGCCAGCGGCCGCGGGTCAGCGTGACGTTCCCGCCGGCGACGTATTCGTGCATCGCGTGCCGCTTCGCCTTTTCTGCTTCCGTAACGTGCAGGCCATCCGTGGCGATGGAAGTATAACGTCCGTCCACGAGACGGGCGTCCACGGCGTTGCGCGAGACGAATGCGGACATCGTCCATTGCCCCAGGCGGCTGCGGCCGGACGGGCGGCCCAGTCCGCCGCTCCAGCCTACGCCGCGAAAGAAGTTCGACTCATCGGTGGAATGGTACGCCTGCAGTCCCCCGCCCCGCCGGCTGGCCGTGGATGGCGTACCGAAAGCACTGAGCGAGAATGATTTCCAAAGGACAAGCCCCTGCCCGAAACGGGCCGTGAAGTCGCCGGCATAGAAACCCTTGTACCGGGCCGAGAGCGACACGAAATCAGGGAAGCGTTCCTTCGGATCGTTGTCGAGGACGGCCGCCAGCGAGAGGGGCTGTGATTCGTATTGGGCCTTGGCCGTCAGGGAAAAGCCCGCCTGTTTCCATTTCTTGCGGAACTTGGCCGTATAAGTCTGCGCCGTCTGCTGCCGCGCCGCCGGTTCTCCCAGCGAGAAGAAGGGCTGCAGCCTGGCCACCGTCTCCGGCGAAAAGCCTTCGACCAGCGCCCATTCCGTCACGGAGCGGACAGCACCGTAGCGCTCCCGCCAGGCGAGGAGGCTCTCGGTCTGGAAAAGCGTCAGCAGGCCCGTCTCTTCCAACTGGAGCCGCGTGGCGGCGTTGAGATTGAGCGGCTGCCGGAGCAACTGTTCGTAGTACCGGACGAGTTCCTCGACACCGGCCGCCCCGCCGCTGCCGTCATCGCCGGCTTCCGCCGCCCGCTCGGCCAGCTGTTCGATCAGCGCCGTAACCGGCTCCGGCAAAATATCCTGCGAAAAAACAAGACGGGGAAAATGAATTGCTACGCCAAGCAGGCAGACAAACAACAGCCAACGACGAAGCGAATCTTTTTTCTCCTGCCCGAACGGGCCCCGACAGAAATCCTTTGCCATATCTTCTACACATTACGCCAACGCCACCGCGGCTCTGGACTTTGGCAAAGATAATACGCGATCGCCCCGAAACCAAATAATTTTGGCAAAAACTGCTCGCCATCCTCAAAAGAGTCTATTTTTGAGGATGGGACTACGGAGGCCGGGCGCAGGGGAACGCGCGAAGATTCGGTTTGCCAATGAAAAAGATAATGCGTATTTTCGCAGATTAAATCATCAAGAAGATGGAAGGCAGGATTCTCGTCAAAGACCGGTACTTCGTACCCTACATCCCCTACGAGCGGCTGGAGAAGGCCATCGACGCCGTAGCGGAGCGCATCAATCACGATTTCAAGAACTTCGACGGCACGCCCATCATCCTGTGCGTGCTCAACGGCTCGATCCTTTTCACGGGCGAGCTGATGAAACGGCTCAACTTCCCCTGCGAGTTTACAAGCGTCCGGCTTTCGTCCTACGAAGGGACCCTCTCCACCGGCGTCACCCGCAAGGTCCTGGGCCTGACCTCGTCCATCAAGGGCCGGACCGTCATCGTCGTAGAGGACATCGTCGATACGGGCAAAACCATCACCGACCTGCATGCCCTGCTGCTGGACGCCGGCGCCGCCGACGTGAAGATCTGCACGATGCTGCTCAAACCGGAAGTTTACAAGAAAGACCTCAAGCTGGACTATGTGGCCATGGAGATCGAAAACCGCTTCATCGTGGGTTTCGGCCTCGACTACGACCAACTGGGCCGCAACTCCAAAGACATCTATATCCTCGACAGTAAAACAGAAGAAAAGACAGCGATGAAACATTTCCTCATCTTCGGCCCTCCGGGCGCCGGCAAGGGCACCCAGGCCGCGAAACTCATCGATCGTTTCGGCCTGCGCCACGTCTCGACGGGCGACCTGCTCCGCCGCGAAATCGCAGCCGGCACCTCGCTCGGCCTGCAAGCCAAATCTCTCATCGACAAAGGTGAACTGGTTCCCGACAAAGTCGTCGAGGGCATGATTGCATCCGAACTCGACCAGCATCCCGACGTGAAGGGTTTCATTTTCGACGGCTTCCCGCGCACCACGGCCCAGGCAGAGCATCTCGATGCGATGCTCGCCGCCCGCTGCCAGCAAGTGGACGCCGTGCTCTCGCTGATGATCCCCGACGAGACGGTCTTCGAGCGCATCCGCCACCGCGCAGAAATCGAGAACCGGGTGGATGACACCAAGCCGGAAATCATCCGCAACCGCATAGCCACTTACCATGGCAAGACCGAGCCCGTCATTTCCTACTACAAAGGGAAAGGCGTCTATCGTGAAATCGACGGACTGGGCTCCATCGACGAGGTCTTCGACAGAGTCTCCGCCGTAATGGAAGAATACCTGTAAATTTCGTCCGACTCCATGAGTTTCGAAACCGGCACCAATTTCATAGACTACGTCCGCATTTTCTGCAAGAGCGGGGATGGCGGGAACGGGTCGATGCACCTGCACCGGGCCAAGTATGTGCCCAAGGGCGGCCCGGACGGCGGCGACGGCGGCCGGGGCGGCCACATCATCCTGCGCGGCAACAAGCAGATGTGGACGCTCATCCACCTCAAGTACAAGAAGCACATCAAGGCCGAGGACGGCGGGGCCGGCAGCGGCCAGCTCAAGCATGGCAAACAGGGGCAGGACATCGTGCTCCAGGTGCCGCTGGGCACCGTGGCCCGCGACGGCGAGACCGGGGAAGTGCTTTTCGAAATACTCGAGGACGGACAGGAGAAGATCCTTTGCAAAGGCGGCCGCGGCGGCCTGGGCAACAATTTCTTCAAAAGCGCCACCAACCAGACGCCCCGCTTCGCCCAGCCGGGCGAGCCGGGCGTCGAGGGCTGGTTCGTGCTCGAACTCAAAGTGCTGGCCGACGTGGGACTGGTGGGCTTCCCCAATGCGGGCAAGTCCACACTCCTTTCGGTCGTCTCGGCGGCCAAGCCCAAGATTGCCGACTATGCCTTCACCACGCTGGAACCCCAGCTGGGTATCGTCAGCTACTACGAAGACAAATCGTTCGTGATGGCGGACATCCCGGGCATCATCGAAGGGGCGCACGAGGGCAAGGGCCTGGGCCTGCGTTTCCTGCGCCACATCGAGCGCAATGCGATGCTGCTGTTCATGATTCCCGCCGACAGCAAGGACATCGCCGGGGAATACCGCATCCTGCAGCGCGAACTCAAGCTCTACAACCCCGAACTGCTCGACAAGCAGCGCGTAGTGGCCATCACCAAATGCGATATGCTCGACGACGAACTCCGCAAGGAAATCCGTCGCCATCTTCCGCGCAAGATTCCTTCCGTACTGATCTCCTCGCTTACGGGGGAAGGCATCTCCGAGCTCAAGGACCTGCTCTGGAATACGCTCAACGCCGAAATCTGATCCCGGCCCGCGCCATGTACCTGATCGTCGATACCACGACCGACCCGGCCTGGAACCTGGCCGCGGAGGAATATCTGCTGACCCGGCGGGAAGAACCCTTCTTCCGCCTGTGGCAGAATGCCGACAGCGTGATCATCGGACGCTACCAGAACGCCTTTGCCGAAATCGACCTCGACTTCACACAGCGCGAGCGGATTCCGGTCGTGCGGCGTATGACGGGCGGCGGGGCCGTATTCCACGACCTGGGCAACGTAAACTATTCTTTTTTCGACCTGACGGACCGGCGTTTCACCGACGTCATCCTGGATGCGTTGCGCCCGCTCGGCATCGAAGGACATTGCTCCGGCCGGAACGACCTGACCCTGCCGGACGGCCGGAAGTTTTCCGGGACAGCCGTCTGCAAGCACGGGAGCCGCATCCTGGAGCACGGCACCCTGCTCTTCAACGCCTCCTTCGACCGGCTGTCCGCCGCCCTGAAGCCGCGGCCCGAGAAATTCACCGGCAAGGCCGTGCAGTCCGTCCGGAGCCGGGTTGCCAACCTGGCGGAACTGCTGCCGGCGGAAATGGATGTCCGGCGCTTCATCGAATGCCTGGCCGGCCGCATCGGCCCGGAACTGCAGTGTACACCTTACTTTTATACGGACGAGGACCGCGCCGCCATCGAGCAGCTGCGCGAAGCGCGCTTCGGAAATCCCGACTGGAACTTCGGTGCCTCGCCCGCCTGCAGCGTCGCGAATGTCCGGAAGTTCCCCGGCGGCCTGCTGGAAGCGCATTTCGATGTCCGGAAAGGCCGGATCAGCGGGCTGAAGATCTTCGGCGACTATTTCTTCCAGCGCCCGACAGAAGGCTTCTGCGCACAGCTGGAGGGCTGTCCGTACGAGCGCACAGAAATCGCCGGCCGCCTCTCGGAAGTGGCGACCGGCGAATACTTCACGGGCATCAGCCCTGAGGAACTCTTATCCCTGCTTATTTGAACCTTCTTTCCTTCTCGGAGACGAGCAGGTCTTTCAGCGTGGCGACGCAGTCGTTGACGGCGCCCTCGAAGGTCTCGTTGTTGCGCTCGACAACCAGTTCGTTGCCCGGAATGAATACGTGCACCTTCACGTTCTTGTTCTGCGGATCGGCCAGCAGGGAGAGGTCAACCTCCGTGCGGACGATGTCTTCGTAGAATTTCTCGATTTTTCCGACCTTCTTGTCGATGTAGTCAAGGAGTTTCTGGTCGGCGTCGAACTTGATGGACTGAACTTTAATTTCCATGGTTACCTCCGTTTTTTGCTCTGGGATGAGCGGTTACATATATCTTTTTCAACTGTTCGAACGAGTTGTGCGTATAGACCTGCGTGGCGGCCAGCGAGGAGTGTCCGAGGATCTCCTTGATGCTGCCCAGGTCGGCCCCCCGGTTGAGCAGGTGCGTCGCCAGCGAATGCCGGAGCACGTGCGGCGACTTCCTGCCGGTAAAGCCTTCCACCCCGGAGAGTTCGCGCCTGACCACCTTGTCCACGAAGCCCAGGTAGAGCGGCGCGCCTTTGTCGGTGAGAAAGAACTTTCCTTCGGGGTTGGCGGGATACGCCTCATCCAATTTTTCCAAATATAGCAAAATCTCCTGACAAATCAAAGCGGGAACAGGGATTTCGCGTAATTTATCACCTTTGCCCAGCACGCGGAACAGGCCGCGCTTGCTGTCGAAATCCGAAATCTTCAGGCCGCACAGCTCGGCACGGCGCATGCCGGTGGCATAGAGGATGACCAGGATCATGCGATCGCGGAAGATCCGGAAATCGTCGGGATTCTCCTCCACGCGGCGGCGGCTTTCGTCGAAATAATTGTCCAGGGCCTTTTCGGTATAGAACTGGGGCAGCTTCTTTTCCTGTTTCGGGCGGGGCACCTTGCGGACCGGATTGCTCGCCAGCCGGCCCTGCCGCATCAGCCAGTTGCACCAGGTACTGAGCGCGGAGAGCTTGAGATTCATTGTGCGTGCCGAATGGCCCGTATCAAGGCCGTACGCGATGAAACTGCGGATATGCTGCGGGCTGATGCCCTCGATCGTCTCGGTCTCCATCTCCATGAAATCGTAGAATTCGGTCACGGCTTCTTCATAGAGCCGGACCGTCCGGGGCGAGAAACGGCGCTCGGTCTGCAGGTATCGGACAAAGTTTTCTGTCAACATTTTTACAAATGTAAGAAATTTTTCATACCTTTGCGTCCCCAAGAAAAAAGGAGGTGTAAGCAAATGATTATCGTACAGGTCAAAGAAGGTGAGAACATCGAACGTGCGCTGAAGAAATTCAAACGTAAATTCGAGAAAACGGGTGTCATCCGCGAGCTCCGCTCCCGCAAGACGTTTGAGAAACCGTCCGTGAAGAAACGCGAGATGATGAACAAGGCCATCTACGTGCAGAAGCTGCAGCTCCAGGACGAGTAAGCCATTCCTTTTAACCCTTATATAGCAAGAAGCCTTCGGCGCAACGGCCGGAGGCTTCTTCGTTTATCCGCGGAGCTTCTTGTATTTGAAGCGCTTGGGCTCGGCAGAGCCCAGGCGCATTTTGCGATTGGCCTCGTACTCGGAGTAGGTGCCCTCGAAGAAATAGACCTGGGAGTCGCCCTCGAAGGCGAGGATATGGGTGGCGATGCGGTCGAGGAACCAGCGGTCGTGGGAGACGACCACGGCGCAGCCGGCGAAGTTTTCGAGACCTTCCTCTAGGGCACGGATCGTGTTGACATCCACGTCGTTGGTCGGCTCATCGAGGAGCAGGACATTGGCGTTTTCCTTGAGGGTCAGGGCCAGATGGAGGCGGTTTCGCTCGCCGCCGGAGAGCACGCCGCACAGCTTCTCCTGGTCGGCGCCGGCGAAGTTGAAGCGCGAGATATAGGCCCGGGCGTTGACTTCGCGATTGCCCAGTTTCACGTATTCAGAATTCTCCGAAATCGTCTCATAGACCGTCAGGTCGGGGTCGATCTGCTTGTGCTGCTGGTCCACGTAGGCGATCTTCACGGTCTCGCCGATCTCGAAAGTCCCGGAGTCGGGCTGTTCGTAGCCCATGATCAGGCGGAAGAGGGTGGTCTTGCCGGCGCCGTTGGGGCCGATCACGCCCACGATGCCGGCCGGTGGCAGCGAGAACGTGAGGTTCTCGAAGAGCACCTTGTCGCCATAGGCCTTGCTCACACCCTTGCACTCGATGACCTTGTTGCCCAGACGCGGACCGTTGGGAATGTAGATCTCCAGTTTTTCTTCTTTCTGCTTCGTATCGGCATTGAGCATCTTTTCGTAGGCGTTCAGACGGGCCTTGCCTTTGGCCTGGCGGGCCTTGGGGGCCATCCGCACCCATTCGAGCTCGCGCTCGAGGGTCTTGCGGCGCTTGCTTTCCTGCTTCTCCTCCATGGCCAGGCGGGCACTCTTCTGTTCCAGCCAGGACGAATAGTTTCCTTTCCAGGGAATGCCCTCGCCGCGATCGAGCTCGAGGATCCAGCCCGCCACGTTGTCGAGGAAATAGCGGTCGTGCGTGACGGCAATCACCGTTCCCTTGTACTGCTGGAGATGGGCTTCGAGCCACTGGATGGACTCCGTATCGAGGTGGTTGGTCGGCTCGTCGAGCAACAGCACGTCGGGTTCGCGCAGGAGCAGGCGGCACAGGGCCACGCGGCGGCGTTCGCCGCCGCTGAGCGTGGACACCGACGCCTCCGGGTCGGGGCACTGCAGGGCGTCCATCGCCCGCTCGAGTTTGGCGTCGATGTCCCAGCCACCGGCGTGGTCGATGGCTTCGGTCAGTTCGCCCTGCCGGGCGATCAGTTCGTTCATCTGGTCGTCGTCCATCGGTTCCATGAACTTCTGGTTGACTTCTTCATACTCCTTGAGCAGGTCCATCACCTCCTGGACGCCTTCCTGCACGACTTCGAGCACGGTCTTGGACGGGTCGAGCTTCGGTTCCTGCTCCAGATAGCCCACGGTGTAGCCGGGCGCGAAGACCACTTCGCCGTGCGTGGGGGTCTCGATGCCGGCGATGATCTTCATCACCGTCGATTTGCCGGCGCCGTTCAGGCCGATGATGCCGATCTTGGCGCCGTAGAAGAACGAGAGGTAGATGTCCTTGAGGATTACTTTGTTGTTGTGCGGCAGGATCTTGCTCACACCGTTCATCGAGAAGATGATCTTTTCGTCAGCCATAGAAGAGAGCGTTTTGTCAAGGGAGATCTATATATGTTCTGCGAAGGTGAGCAGAACATATATAGATCTCCCATGATATTATGAAATCAAATTGCGTTGTTTCAGATAGTATTTGATCAGATCGACGACCCGCTCGACATCATCGCCGAGCTTGGTGGCATCGATGCACAGGTCGTAGCTGGCCGAGTCGCCCCAGCGCTTGAAAGTATAGTAGTTGTAGTATTCGGCCCGTTTGCGGTCGCCCAGCTCGATGAAACGGCGGGCTTCCTCCTCCGTCTTGCCGCCCACCTTCATCAGGTTGCGGACGCGGCTTTCCAGGTCGGCGCAGATGAAGAACGTCGCCAGCCGCGGCTCGTCGCGCAGGATGTAGTCGGCGCAACGGCCCACGATGATGCAGTCTTCCTTGGCTGCGATGCCGCGCATCACCTCACTCTGGATCTTGAAGAGCTGTTCTTCCGTCATGACCGTATTGGTCCCCGCCCGATTGTAGAGGCCGAGCAGGGAGCGGAAACTTTGGAGGGCCGTGCGAAAGCCCCGGGAAGAATGCTCGTCGCGCTGCTGGAAACAGCTTTCGTCGAGGCCGCTCTCGCGAGCCACCTCGACAAGGAGTTCCTTGTCATAGACTTTGAGGCCGAATTCTTCCGAGAGCCGGCGGGCGACACCGAGACCGCCCGCGCCGATCTGGCGTCCGATGGAGATGATCAGATGGGATTCCATATTATGCTTTTGCTTCTTGTTCTTGTCTAAAACTCTTCTTCAGGCGGGCGAGCATGATCTCGGAAACCACCAGCGCCGCCAGGTCGGAAGCCGGCATGCTGAACCAGACCCCGTCTGCGCCGAACCAGAGCGGCAGGATGGCCAGGAAGGGCAGCAGGAAGATCAGCTGGCGCGACAGCGAGAGGAAAATCGCCTTGTTGGCCAGGCCGATGCTCTGGAAGAAATTGGAAATGACCATTTGCCGGCCGATGATGAAGAAAATGGCGACGGTAATGCGGAATCCCCGCGCCGCCAGTTCTGTCAGTTCCGGATCGTGCGTGAACAGGGAGACGGCCGCCCGCGGGAAGAACATGCCCACGATGAAGCAGGCACTTGTCACGATGAGGGCGCATTTGATGGTCAGGTTGAGCACTTCCAGCACACGGTCATACTGTTTTGCGCCATAGTTGTAACCCGCAATCGGCTGCATACCCTGGTTGAAGCCCATCACGATCATCAGGAAAAGGAATACCAGACGGTTCACGATGCCGTAGGCGCCGATGGCCAGGTCGCCGCCGTAGCGTTTGAACTGGTTGTTGATGAAAATCACCACGAAACAGGAAGCCACGTTCATCAGGAACGGAGCCAGGCCGATTGAAAGCGAGCGGCGGGCGATGACCCAGTCCAGGCCGAAGGTTTCACGCGAGAGATGCAGGAACTCGCGTTTGTCGCAGATGATGCGCATGATCCACACCAGGGAGACGCACTGCGAGAGGACCGTGGCGATGGCCGCGCCCTGGATTCCGAGCTTGAACACGAAGATGAAGATCGGGTCAAGGATCGTATTGAGCGTCACCGTCAGGATCGTGGCGAACATCGCTTTCTGCGGGTGCCCCGATACGCGGACAATGGAGTTCAGGCCGAAATACAGATGCGTGATGATGTTTCCGATCAGGATCGGGATCATGTAGTCGCGGGCATAGGGCAGCGTGGCGTCGCTCGCGCCGAAGAAACGCAGGATCGGATTGAGGAAAATCAGCGATACGGCGGAAAAAACGAGGCCGATCAGGATGTTCAGGATAAAGACATTGCTCAGGACCTTTTTGGCCACAGGATAGTTTTTCTGGCCCAGCAGGACGGAGATCAGCGTCGCGCCGCCGACACCCACGAGCGTGCCGAAAGCCGAGGAGAGGTTCATCAGGGGGAAGCACAGCGCCAGGCCGGAAATGGCCATCGGACCGCATCCCTGTCCGATGAAGATGCTGTCCACCATATTGTAGAGCGAGGAGGCCGTCATCGCGATGATTGCCGGCATCGCGTACTTCTTCAGCAGTTTGCCGACCTTCTCGGTACCAAGTTCAAGGGGAATGTTTTCTGCCATAGAATGCAAAGATACGAATCTTTTTTTTGTAACTTGCGCTTCGTTATGACCGGTATTATGCTCATCATCGCCTTCATCGTGGCCATCGTGGCCATGATCCTGCTCATTTCGAAGCTGAAGGTACATCCGTTTTTGGCCATTCTGCTTATCTCACTGGTCCTGGCCCTGCTGGCGGGAATCCCGCTGAAGCAGATCCCCGGGGTGATCGGCAGCGGGTTCGCATCGACGTTTACCTCCATCGGTATTGTCATCATTCTGGGTGCTTTCATCGGCGCGGTGCTGGAAAAGACGGGGGCGGCGCTGAAGCTGGCCGACCTGGTCATCCGCCTGGTCGGGCAGAAACGGCCGGCGCTGGCGATGGAGCTGATGGGCTGGGTCGTATCGATCCCCGTGTTCTGTGACAGCGGCTTCGTGATCCTCGATCCGATCCGCCGGGCGATGGTGCGCCGGACGGGCGCTTCGAGCGTCACGATGACGGTCTGCCTTTCGTGCGGCCTCTATGTGGCCCACGTGTTCATCCCGCCCACGCCCGGGCCGCTGGCCGCAGCCCAGTCGCTGGGCCTGGAAAACAACCTGCTGCTGGTCATCGGCATCGGCGTGCTCTGTTCCATCTTCCCGCTGATCGCCGGTTATTTCTTCGCCCGGCACATCGGCCGGAAAGTGCACAGCGATGACGAATCCGCGCCAGACACCGATCCGGTCAAGAGCTACGAAGAGCTCAAGGCCGGCTTCGGCAAACTCCCCTCCGCGCTGAACGCCCTCGCTCCGCTCGTCGTGCCGATCCTCCTGATGGCACTGTCATCGGTGGTGGCCATGGCCCATTGGACGGGCTGGGCCGCCGACCTTTCCCTCTTCCTGGGAACGCCGGTCATGGCACTGGCCGTGGGCGCCGGGCTGGCCATTCTCCAGTTGTTTACCGCCCGCAAAGGGGACCTTTTCTACGGACTGACCAACGACACGCTGAAGACGGTCGGACCCATCCTGTTCGTCACCGCCGCAGGCGGCGTGTTGGGCAAAGTCATCGCATCGTCCGACATGGTGAACTATATCACGTCGCACGCCGAGGCATTCCGCAGCATCGGCATCTTCTTCCCGTTCCTGCTGGCGGCGATTCTCAAGACGGCACAAGGCTCTTCTACCGTCGCCATCACCACCACGGCCGGCATCATCGCGCCCCTGATGGCCGCGCTCGGCTTCGCCACGCCGGTCGATGCTGCCCTGGTCGTCGTCGCCATCGGCGCCGGTGCGATGACGGTCTCCCACGCCAACGATTCCTATTTCTGGGTCGTCACCAGCTTCGGCCGCCTGAGCGTAGGCAATGGCTACCGCACCCAGACCTTGCTGACGCTGGTTATGGGCCTGGCCGCGATGCTGGAAGTCTTTTTGCTCAGTCTGCTTTTCTAAGGCCACAGCCGGCGGTAGAAGGCTGCTTTCCGGTCGAGGGCGAGCGGATAGGCACGGGAGGTGGAGGGCATGCGCCACAGCTGCATGGTCCGGGCACCACGCTCCGCTGCTGCGAAAAGGTCCTGACCGATTGTGATTTCGACATGGCCGCCGACGGGCGGTTCGGCGCAGCCGAAGTTTTCGACGATCAGATCGGTGGCTTTCTGGCCGGTGGCCACCAGCGTCCGGCAGGCGGGGATTCGCGCCAGCAGCGCCGGCAGATCGGTCGGTGTGACGACTTCGAGGAACTTGTCGGAGGCGTTGTCTTTCAGGCGCCGGACTTCGCAGGCCGTATCGTAGAGCGCAATCCCCTGTTCCCGGCAGAAAGCCTCTACCCGGGGCTGGTCGAAGCGCTTCTGCCCCGGAAGATTGAAATGGTCCTTGTCATCGAAAAACAGCAGGCCCATCACGCGCCAGAAATCATTGTTCCAGTTCGGGTAATAGAACGGCATCGACCACCGCTTCGGCTGCGGCGGAAAGCTGCCGAGAAAAAGGATCCGCGCCTGCTCCGGCAGGAAAGGTTCGAAGGGATGGCGTTCCGTTTCCATCATTCCATGGCGGCCACGGCGGCCGATTTGACTTGGAAAAAATTATTGGCGCCGGGGGCAAGCAGGCGGTATTCGCCGTGGTTGCCCCAGGAGGCGGGCCGGTCGGCGAGCCCCTGCCCAAGATGCCGCGCAAGCGCCGACCCACAGCCCTTTGCGGCCGCGGGTACACGGTCGGTCACGGCCGCAGGTCCACAGTCGGCCGATCGAGCCGATGCAAGATTTTTTGCGGCCACGCTAGCAGAGCGGAAACGGTTGCATTTCATGCCGCTAAGATACACATTTTTTGCGCTGCAACGGACGCACTTGATTGTCAGCCGTTTGCAGAAGTTGACCCCCTCGCTTTCAGAGGGGGTCAACTCGCATAAGTCGCTGACTTACTGATGTGTACATTGCAGCGCAAAATGGGAGGGGGCGGCGGGACGGAGTAATTCGATTTGCATTTTCAACAAACTCTTACGACCTTTGTTTCACAGGGGTCGCATGGCGCGGCCCTGGCAAACCATAAAAGAAGCGAAAGATATGAGGCGAAGGAACCAACCAATTGTCAGGGCAAATGCCATCCACCACGTCTATCAGAATACTCCGAACGGGTATCTCATTTTTTATTCCGTCAAAGATTATCTGATCTGTTTCTCGGTCATCTCCGTATTAGCCCGCCGATACGGCATCCAGATTTCCGGCGTCAGCCTGATGCCCGACCATATTCATCTGATTGTCTATGTAGAGGACCCCGTGCGCTTCCGGGCCTTCATACGGGAGTTCACCAAAGTATTCACCCGGCTGTGGAACCAGCATTATCAGCAGTCAGGGCCTTTGTTCAACACACCTTTCGGTTGCACGCCGAAATTGGCGCACAAGAAGATCCGTTCCGCCATTGCTTATGTTTACAACAACCCCGTAGAGGGGCGGCTGGCGGCCCGCGTTGAAGAAGACCGCTGGAACTTTCTGGCTTATGCGGCTGCTAAATCCCCGTTCTCGGAAAAACTTCGGATCGACAAGGCGCGTTGGGAACTCCGTAAAGCGCTCTATACCGTCAAGGCGTACCGGAAGGAAGGCCGGTGGCTCGATTATTCCCTGCTCGAGAGAGTCACGCAGCAGCTGTCGCTCCGGGAAACGCAGCAATTCATCGACTACGTGGTCCGCAAATACAACTTTATCGATTATACCGCAGCGACGGCTTTCTATGAATCGTACAACAGCATGGTCATAGCCCTCAATGCCAACACCGGCAGCGAGTATGAGCTGGTGGAAGACACTTACGGAAAAGACTATCGCTGCTACAAAAAGATGATCCGCCACCTGTGCCTGGCCAAAGGCTACGTCACCATGGAACGCGTCCTGACACTGCCCGAAACCGACAGATGCCGTCTGGGACAAATGCTGATGAGAGAAACCGGCGCCAGCGACATAGAAACAGCTAAACTGCTCCGGCTCTGACCGCCATAAGATTTTGCAAGAATGCCGCTTCGTACGTCGGGCATCAAGGACTAAGTTTCAAGCATCGATGCCAGCCCGCTAAGGCAGAATGTGCCGCCGTTGTTTCAGGCATCGATGCCAGCCATCTAAGACAAATGTGCCGCTGTTGTTTCAGTCACCGATGCCGACCATCTAAGACAAATGTGCCGCTGTTGTCTCAAGCATCGAGGCTTGTCCGACTGCGACGAAAGGGCATCGACCCGGAACAGGCCATCTGTCTGTCACGACTGCCGGGGCAGCGATTCGAGAAGTTCGCGGCAGCCGCGGAGGATGTCATCGTAGGCAGTCTCGAAGTCGCGGGTGTACCAGGGGTCGGCGACGCTGCGGTGTTCACCGGCGTAATCCAGCAGGAGATGGATCTTGTCTTCCGGGTCGCCGCCTGTGATACGACGGATGCCGCGGATGTTGGATTCATCCATCGCAATGATCAGGTCATACCGCTGATAATCGGAGGCTTTCATCTGCCGGGCCGTGCGGGCGGCATCATAAGGGATGCCATGCCGTCGCAGCATGGCTGCGGCGGGGGGATAGATCGGATTCCCCCACTCTTCTTCACTGACTGCGGCCGATGCCACTACGAATTCATCCGTCCTGCCGGCTTCTGCCGCCAGATGGCCGAATACCGCCTCCGCCATCGGGCTGCGGCAAATGTTTCCCAAACAAATGAACAGAATTTTTGTCATTGCGCAAAGATACGCATTTTTTCCGCTGCAACGGACGCACTTGATTGTCAGCCGTTTGCAGAAGTTGACCCCCTCGTTTTCAGAGGGGATCAACTCACGTAAGTTGCTGACTGACTGATGCGTACATTGCAGCGCAAAATGTGGCGTGGCGGTCAAAAAAGCTGAGAACGACATGGCGAGACGACCAGAGGTACGCCCAGAGAGAGACGGTCGGCAGAGGCGGTCAGCGAAGGCAATCAAAGAGAGACGGTCGGCAGAGGCGGTCAGCGAAGGCAATCAAAGGGAGACGGTCGGCAGAGGCGGTCAGCGAAGGCAATCAAAGGGAGACGGTCGGCAGAGGCGGTCAGCGAAGGCAATCAAAGGGAGACGGTCGGCAGAGGCGGTCAGCGAAGGCAATCAAAGAGAGACGGTCGGCAGAGGCGGTCAGCGAAGGCAATCAAAGAGAGACGGTCGGCAGAGGCGGTCAGCGAAGGCAATCAAAGGGAGACGGTCGGCGGAGGCAATCAGCGGGAGACAGTCAGAGAGTGGCGATTAGCGGAGATAATCAAAGGGAGACGGACAGTGGAGGTGGTCAGCGGAGGAGATCAGAGGGAGGCGATCAGGTGGATGATGGTGTTGAGTATCTGGAGGAGCCAGGTAAGGGCTTGGATCGACAGGTCGGAGAGGCGGTCGAGAAACGGCGCGAGGGATGAAGCAGCGGAGTTGGCTGCGGCAGAAGCGACGGCAGAGCCAGCTGCGGCAGAAGCGACGGCGGAGCCAGCGGCGGCGGAGCCAGCGACGGCGGAGGAGACGGCGGCGGTGGCGGAGGCGGCGAGGATGGTGTACATTACGAGGGTGGTCAGGGGGATGGCCAGGAGGGTTGTCAGGAGGAAATAGGCGGGGAAGTTTCCGAAGTAGAACCAGGCCAGGAGGCCGCAGGTGGCCTGGCAGCAGAGGCTTACACTCAGGAGTTCCCAGACGCGGGTCAGCAGCCGGGAGCGGGTATGCAGGAGGCATTTCAGCCGGGGGTGGAGCAGAAGGATGGAAAGGACAGCGGTATAGGAGAGTTGGAAGCCGATGTCGCGGGGCGATTCGGGGTCGAAAAGCATGAGCAGGAAGGCGCTGCCGGCCAGGGCCGACAGGCCGTCACGGCCGCCTGTGACGAAGGCGGAGATCTCATAGAAAGTGATCATCAGCACGGCGCGGGCGATGGAAGCGCTCAGGCCGGTGATGACAGCATAAGTCCACAGGAGACCGAGAACGATGACGCTTCGCAGCAGCCGGGCGGGCCAGCTGCCACCCAGCAGCGACAGCAGGCGATGGAGCAGCGCATAGAGCAGGCCGACGTGCAGGCCGCTCAGGGCCAGCAGGTGCATGGCGCCGCTGTCGCGCCAGGCTGCGCGCAGCTCGCGCGACAGCCCGGAGCGGTCGCCGATGGCCAGCGCCCGGAGAATCGCCTGCTCTTCTCCGGCCGGGAGCAGCGTCCCCAGCCAGGCGGAGAACGACGCCTTGCAGCCTGCGGCCCACAGCGACAGCGCCGGCGGCGGGCCGGGGCGGGGCATCCGCCCCGCCTGCACCCCCGCCGCCCCCAGCCACAGCAGGCAGACCAGAATCCACAAAAGCTGCGGCCGACGCCATGCGACGAGGGCAAAAACCACCGACAGAAGAAGATAGACGAGCGGCGGGAGCGAAAGCGCATCTCCCAGCAGATTGCCGGCCAAAAGGGCCAGCGTACACAGAATGATTTCTCTACCTTGCCACATCCCGTCAAATTTTCAGCAAGATACAATATTTTTTCCTAACTTTGTCTGATTCGAACAATCAAACAACACAAATATGATCATCCTTGTCCTCAATTGCGGTAGCTCCTCGCTGAAATACCAGTTGCTTGACATGCGGAGCGCCGAAGACTATACCCTGTTGAAAAAGGGTCTCGTAGAACGCATCGGTGACGTGGTCCCCGACCATGCCGCCGGTATCAAGATGGTGCTCGACGCCCTCGTCAGCCCCGAAGAAGGCGTCATCGACTCGCTCGAACGCATCGATGCCGTCGGCCACCGCGTGGCCCACGGTGGCGAATTCTTCGACTGCAGCGTCCGCGTCACGCCCGAGGTGATGGACAAGATCGAGCGCTGCTGCGAACTGGCTCCGCTCCACAACCCGGCCAACCTGATGGGCATCAAGGCCATCGAACAGCTGATGCCCGGCGAACCGCAGGTCGCCGTCTTCGACACTTCCTTCCACCAGACCATGCCGGACTACGCCTATATGTACGCCATCCCCTACCGTTTCTATGAGCAGTACCGCCTTCGCCGCTACGGCTTCCACGGCACCAGCCACAAATATGTGGCGGAAAAAGCCTGCAAGTTCGTCGGCCTCAACCTGCACAAGAGCCGCATCATCACCTGCCACCTGGGCAACGGCAGTTCCGTCACGGCCATCCAGAACGGCGAAAGCGTGGATACCTCGATGGGCTTCACGCCGGTCGAAGGCGTGGTGATGGGCACCCGCTGCGGCAACCTCGACGTGGGCGCCGTGACCTTCATCCAGGAGAAAGAGAATCTCGACTACAAACAGGTCAACAGCTTGCTCAACAAGAAGAGCGGCTTGCTGGGCATCTCCGGCGTCTCGAGCGACAACCGCGACATCGAAGCGGCCGCCGCCACCGGCAACGAACGGGCGCAGCTGGCCAAGAAGATGCTCTCCTACAGCATCAAGAAATACGTGGGCGCCTATGCGGCGGCCCTCGGCGGCGTGGACCTGATCGTCTTCACGGGCGGCATCGGCGAGAACGCCTGGCCGGTCCGCGAAGAGGTCTGCACGGGACTCGAATTCCTGGGCGTGGACTTCGACACCGAGGCCAACAAGGTCCGCGGCAAAGACGTCCTGCTCACCCGGCCGGGCTCGAAAGTCAAAGTCGTGGCCGTGACCACCAACGAAGAACTGGTCATCGCCACCGACACGATGAACATCGTAAACAACAACTAATCAAAACATAATAACAGAATCCTGATATGATTACCAACTTCAACGAACTATTTGAAGAACTCCGCTCCCGGAGCAAGAAACGCATGGTTGCCGCCTGGGGCGTGGACGACCACACCATCACCGCCGCTTCCAAGGCCATCGAGAAAGGCATCGTCGAGGTCACCCTCGTCGGCGACAAGGACAAGATCCTGGAAGTCTGCCAGAACGAGAAGATCGACCCGGCCATCTTCACCATCATCGACAACAAGGACGAGCTCAAGTCCATCGCCCAGGCCGTGGGCATGGTCCGCGACGGCGAAGGCGACATCCTGATGAAGGGCCTCTGCAGCACCGACAAATACATGCGCGGCATCCTCAACAAGGAGCGCGGCCTGCTGCCGCCCAAGGCAGTCCTGAGCCACGTGGCCGTAATCGAAAACCCGAACTATCACAAGTTCCTGATCCTCGGTGACATGGCCGTCATTCCAGCCCCGGATTTCAAGCAGAAGCAAGCCATCTGCAAATACCTGGTCAATACCGCCAAGGCCATGGGTATCGCCAAGCCGAAGGTCGCCGCCATCGCCGCCACCGAGCAGATGCTCGACGGCATGCCCGCCTGCGTGGAAGCCGCCCTGCTGGCCAAGATGTCCGACCGCGGACAGATTGCCGGCTGCGTAATCGACGGCCCGCTGGCCCTGGACGTGGCCATCGACGCCGAATCGGTCGCCATCAAGAAGATCAAGAGCGAAGTGGCCGGCGACGCCGACTGCCTCCTCTTCCCGAACATCGAGAGCGCCAACGTGTTCTACAAAGTCAATTCGAAACTCTGCAAGGGTGTCCGCCAGGCCGCCATCATGGCCGGCGGCATGGCCCCGTGCGTCCTCTCGAGCCGCGCCGACAGCATCGACACCAAACTGAATTCCATCGCCCTGGCCGCCCTGACGGCCAAATAGCCGACACCCGACATGAAGATCCTGGCTATCAACCCCGGCTCCACCTCGACCAAGATCGCGGTGTTCGAAGACTATGAGCAGGCCTTCACCAAGACCCTCCGCCACAGCGCCGAGGAGATCGGAAAATATCCCAACATCGTCTCCCAGTTCGAATTCCGCAAGAAGATGATCGTGGAGGCGCTCAAGGAAAACGATATCGCGCTGAACGAAATCGCGGCCATCGTGGGCCGCGGCGGCCTGCTCCGCCCCATCCCCTCGGGCGTCTATGAGGTCAACGAGCGGATGCTCGAAGACCTGCGCAGCGGCCAGTACGGTGAGCACGCCAGCAACCTGGGCGGCATCCTGGCCCACGCCATCGCCGAGGAAATCGGCTGCCGCGCCTTCATCACCGACCCGGTGGTGGTCGATGAGCTCTGCGACCTGGCCCGTGTGGCGGGTCATCCGCTCTTCAAGCGCGTCTCGGTGTTCCATGCCCTCAACCAGAAGGCCATCGCCAAGATGTATGCGGCCCAGCAGAGCGTCAAATACGAAGACCTCAACCTGATCGTCGTCCACCTGGGCGGCGGCACCTCGGTAAGCGCCCACTGCAAGGGCCGCGTGATCGACACCAACAATGCCCTCAACGGCGACGGCCCCTTCAGCCCCGAGCGCTCCGGCGGCCTGCCGGCCCAGCAGCTGGCCGACATCTGCTTCAGCGGCAAATATACCCCGCAGGAAGTCAAGAAGATGATCAACGGCCGCGGCGGAACGGTGGCCCACCTGGGCACCAACGATTTCCTGGAAATCGAGCACAAGATGGTGGACGATCCGCACTTCAAGCTGATTGCAGACGCCTATCTCTACAACATCGCCAAGGAAATCGGCGCCATGGCCGCCGTCCTCAAGGGCAAGGTCAACGCCATCCTGGTCACCGGCGGCATCGCCTACGGCAAGGGCATGATGGCCGACCTGGCCTCGTATGTGGACTGGATCGCCCCGGTGAAGATCTACCCCGGCGAGGACGAGATGGGCGCCCTGGCCCACAACGGCCTGAGCGTGATGCAGGGCCGCGAAGTCGCGAAGGTTTATTGAAACGCATCTATATGAAATTACGGAACCTGACCCTGATGCTGGTACTGCCGCTACTCGTGGCGGCAGTCCCGGCATCCGCCCAATCCGGCAAGGCCCGGACCGAAGGCTACTACAAAGACATCTTCATGAACGGCGGCATCGGCCTGAACGCCTACCCGGACCTTCCGGCAGCGGACTTCCTCGGCATGTCGCTGGAACAGTACAGTTCGTCGGAACGCACGCAGCTGGTGTCGCTCGACACCGTGCTGCAGACCATCCTGCTGGTCGGCAGCCCCATTGACGAGAACGGCATCCTCCTCTACCCTGACGGCGACCCGCGTTTCCGGGTGGTCTATTTCAACGGTGGCCGCGCCCAGGCGCACGGCCGTTCGCTGACCGAAAAGGGCCGGCAGAACATCCGTGATTTCGTAAAGAACGGCGGCAGCTACCTCGGCACCTGCGCCGGTGCATTCATCTGCGCCAAAGGCGTGTCCCGCGACACGGGCTACGTGGTGCGCGAAGACTACCTGGCCATCTGGCCGGGCTGGACGGTCGGCACGGGACTCGAGAATTCTGCCACGGGCATGTTTGTGGAGCCCGGCAGTCCGCTGCTGCAGTATTATGATTTCGGCGGCGACATGAAGATCGAGAACGTCCGCCACAACGGCGGTGACTATGCCTTCATGGATGCCGACGTCCCGGCCGGGACCGAGGTCCTGCTGCGCTACGACGGCGACACGCTGAATCTCAAGAAATCCATCCACAAGAAGGTGAGTGCCTGGGCCTGGAAGGAGTCGGACGCCACGGGCCGCGTGGTGGCCATCGGCTCGCACCCCGAGCGCCAGATCACGGGCGACCGCCTGGAGCTGATGTCCGCCCTGATCCGCTATGCGGCGGACGGCAACGGCAAGACGAAGCTCAAAGGCGTGCTGAAAAACGGGGAAACCCGCACGATGGACCGCAAGACCTGTGAGAAGGATCCGGCCCATACCTGCATCGGCGACCTGCAGTACCACCACTTCGCCGTGGACGTGCCCAAGGGCGTGAAGGAAATCACGGTCGAACTCAACGCGCCGGAACTCTGGACCGACCGCTTCGACATGTGGCTTTTCGCCGATGAAAGCGACTTCGCTTTCAAGAGCAATGCCCGCTACAAAGACGTTGCCCACGGCAGCGAGAAAAAGCTGACAATTCCCGTCACGAAAGCCGGCCGCTACTACATCTCCGTCTATTGCGCCACCACGGTCGATACCGTCCAGACGCCTTACGGCGACCAGTACTGCGGCCGCATCGACGTCCTCAACGGCGTACCTTACTGCATCAAGGTCAGTTGGTAAACGAAATCCGGCAGTGGACCGGCCGCCCTGCGGCGTCCAGGCCCTCCGCCACGACCACGAACGATCCCCTGTAGTCCGGAAGGCTGCAGGGGATCGTCATGGTCTCCCCCGCCCCCACTTCCAGCAGCGGATGCCAGTAGAGGGTCTGGCGATAGTCGGGATAGTTGTCATCCGCAGCCAGGCGGGTGCCTGTCAGGGCCTGCGGCCAGCTTACGCCCTGCCAGTCCACGACGCGGGTGCCGCCCCCGAAGGTGAAGCCCGGCAGGTTGCGCTTGTAGGTAATGAAATTGACAACGCCTTTGAAGATGCGGCTGCCCACATAGCAGGTCTGGGGATAGATGTTGACCGATTCGATCAGCAGCGGATCATAGGCCATCATCTGCGCGTGGTCGAATACCGGCACGCCGTCGAGCAGGACCAGGGCGGCTTCTTCCGCGAATCCCGGTCCGGCGGCATCCTCGTCCAGCCGCACCTGGATCCGGGTTTTTCCGTCAGGCCCCTTGCGCGCGCGGAGCTCGGAGATGAACTCGATGAAGTCTTCTTCCAGGGTATGGAAACGGGTATAGTCATCGAGGACATAACGGACACAGGCATCTTCATCGAAAAGCCCGTCTCCCCGCACCGGAAGGAAATCGTAGAGCGTATCGGCATCGAACTGCCGCTGAATCTGCATCCGGACGCGCCGCTGCTTGAGCGCCTCCGCCTGCGCATCCGAAAGAACGAGCGGGGCGGCAGGGGCGACGGACGCATTCACGAACGGGGAGAGCAGTTCGACGTGGCAGTTGCTTTCAGGCGAAAGACCTTCAATTTCACAGACACATTCCTTGTTGCCATAGATGTTGGCCGTATAGAAGACCACGCTGCCGTCCTCCCGGATGGGCGCCGCATAGATGTCCGACTTGTCGGAAGGCGTTGAAATGAAAGCGTAACGGCCGATGAGTTCCGGTATCATCGCCTGGCTGAAACCGGTAATCCGGCCGCGGATGATCTCGCCTTCATAGTCCGGCGGAAGCTGGCCGCGGAACGTACGCGGACCGACAGCACTACAGCCAGCCAGGAAGTCGGCGATGCCGGGATTCGCAGGCGAGCGGAAGCCGTCGTCGTGCCACACGGAAAGACTCAGCGTCAGGCGCTCACCCGTGGGGTTGTCCAGCACCAGGCGGCCGTCTTCGTAGCGCAGTGCCAGAGATCCCCGGTCAGGCCGGGGATGACGCTGACCTTCGTCACGATATTCCCCGGCAGAAACCACCTCCACGCCATCCTTGACGCGGTCGGAAGAGAAGACATTGAAGACCGAAATCGTCTTCGCGGCCAGCCCTTCATAGTCGTAGTCCGCCTCGTCCTTGTTCTGGGCCGTGTACACGATCAGGCGGTAGTTGCCCGTAGCCAGCGTCAGGGGCAGGTCGAGCCGGCCGCCGCCGCGGCCGCCGGAAAGCGCCACTTTCGCCGTGGCCGCCAGGCCACCTGCAGAATGCAATTCAACATACGCCACGCTGCTCACATCGGAGAAGGCGCCCGAGGCTGCGTCCAGGCAGAAAGCGGAAAGCCAGACCGTCTCGCCGGCCAGATAGACATCCTTGTCAGTGGAGAGCCACGTCCGTTCCACCACACGTTCCTGCGCGGAGAGCGGCGCAAACGCGACGAGCGCTGCGACCAGGATCAGCCCTGCCGTCAATCTTTTTTTCATCAGAACTTCAGATTAAGGTTTATATACGGAATCTGCGTCGCGAAGACACTCATCATGTGGCCGTGCACCTTGTTTCCGTCGGAGGTGTAATAGATGGAATACGGGTTCTTGCGCCCCGTGACGTTGTAGCAGCCGAAAGTCAGCGACAGATGGGTCAGCTGCCTGAGGTAGTGCCCCGGCTCGACGATGAAGGCCAGGTCGAGGCGGAAATAGTCGGGGATGCGGTAGCCGTTGCGCTCGGAATAGACCAGGCGGACGCCGTTGCCATACATATATTTGCTCACCGGGATGGTGACCGGCCGGCCGGTGGCATAGTCCAGGTTGACCGACAGGCTGTAGCGGTGCGTGAACTTGTAGTTGGCCACGACTTTGACATCGTGCGGCTTGTCGTAGGCCGCATTGTACCAGCGACCGCCGTTGATGGTCTCCGTGCCGCGGTCTTCCATCTCCCGGAGCTGGGAGCGGGACCAGGTGTAGGACACCCAGCCGTTGAGTTTGCCGATGTTCTTGCGGGCCATCAGTTCCACGCCCCAGGCGCGATTCTCCGTCTCGATGAGCTGGTCGGCCAGGTTTTCGTTCATCACCAGCACCGCGCCGCTCTTGTAGTCGATATAGTGAAGCACGCGCTTGTAGTAGGCCTCCAGCGAGAGATCCACCGTATTGTTGTACACCGTCTGGTAGAAGCCCGCGGCGGCCTGCCAGCCCGACTGCGGCCGGATCTTGGCGCTGGACAGCCGCCAGCTGTCGGTCGGCGAAACATTGATGCTGTTGGAGATCATGTGGATGTACTGCCGCATGGTGTTGAAGCCGGCCTTGACGCTGGTCACGTCGCTGAAAGAGTATTTGCCCGAAAAACGGTATTCCGGTCCGCCGTAGCGGCTGCCGTCCGACGGCCGGTAGAAAAGCGACCAGCGGAGGCCTGCATCCAGGCTGAATGCATCCGTGACCTGCCAGGTGTCGCTCAGGAAGAGGGCTCCTTCCAGCGCCCGCTCCCGCGACAGGTCGCGGGAGGCGACCAGCGACGAATCGCCCAGGGCGTGGTAGGACCCCGGATTGAGGTCGTAGCGGAGGGCGTCGGCGCCGTACGAGAGCGTATGGGCCCTGCCCACGGACGATTTGAATTCCAGCTTCGCAAAGGCCTGGTCCACGGCCGTATTCAGCGTATAGGCCGTATAGGCGTTGAATCGGTCTTCAATGCCGTAGTGATAGCTGTCATAGCCTGCCGTAAATGTCATCGAATGGCGGTCGGAGAAGATGCTGTGCCATTTCAGCGAACCGTTGATGTTGCGATAACGGAAGGTCGTGTCGTTGGAGAAACTGAACTTGTCGCGCGAAAAATAGCCGTAGGCGTGGATCGTATTGCGTTCGCCCAGCTTGTGGCTCAAGCCCAGGTTGGCGTCCTGGAACGAGGCCTTGCCGCCCGCATAACTGCTGTTGGGCGGCAGCAGGTTCAGCAGCCAGTTCGAATAGGTGGTCCGGCCGCCCAGGATGAAGGTCGTGCGGTCTTTCACCAGCGGTCCCTCCAGGTGCAGGCGGCTGGTCAGCAGGCCCAGGCCCAGCGAGCCCTGGACCTTCTTGCTGTTGCCGTCGCGGCTGCGGACCTCCAGCACCGAAGAGATGCGGCCGCCATAAGAGGCCGGAATCGAACTCTTGTAGAGTTCCACATCGTTGATCACATCGGTATTGAATGCCGAGAGGATGCCGAACATGTGGTTCGGATTGTAGATGGTTCCGCCGTTGAACAGGATCAGGTTCTGGTCGGTCGAACCGCCGCGAACGTTGAAGCCGCCCGAGGCCTCACCCACCGACTTGACGCCCGGCAACGTCATGACGACCTTCAGGGCGTCCGCCTCGCCGAAGACCACCGGCACATTCTTGATCATATTGATGCGCACCTTCTCGATGCCCATCTGCGGCGTACGGTGCTGCGACATGCTCTCGGAGGTGATGACGGCGCCCTTCAGGGAAAAGACTTTCTCCTTCATCACCACGTCGAGCGCCCCGTCGCCGTGGACCAGCAGGTCGAGTCTGAGGTCCTCCAGGCCGTAGCCGCTGAACCCCAGCACACCGGCGCCGACCGGCAGGCTCAGGTTGTAGTAGCCGTATGCATCGGTGGTGGCGAAACTCCGTCCCGTGGTATCATAGACCGACACGCCGGTCAGCGGTTCCCCGGTACCGGCGTCGCGCACATAGCCGCGCACCGACGCCCGGCCGCTGCGGCGGGCATGTTCCGGATCGCCGATCTCGTAGATTTTGTTCTGGAAGGTCATCGTGACGCTCCGGCCCTGATACAGCGCACTGCTGTCATCCGCCGGCTTGACAGGCTCCTGCCGGGCAAAATAGCCGGTAGGCAGGACGGGGCGCAGGTCACCCTCACGCGCCACGAAGTATTTTCCGTCATATTGCCATACCTGATAGCCGCCTTCCCGCAGGGCGGCAAACGCCTTTTCAAGGAACTGCTCCCGCGGTGCGCGGACCGTGTAGTTCCGCTTGTCAGCAGGATCTTTCACGAAATAGATTTCGGGCGTAAACTCAGCCCGGATGAATGCCACCAGGGCGTCGGATTCCACTTTGGAAACCCCGAAGGACTCCGGCAGCGTCTGGGCCGGAAGTTGGAGCGCAGCGCAGAGGGCTGCCAGCAGGAACATCAGACAAATCCGCTTTTTCATCGCGCCTCCACGTATTTAAGGACCTCCATTCCGTATTCTTCCAGCGACATGCTCCGGTTGAACCGGTTCTCCAGCGCGGCCACGTGCCGGCGGATGTCTTTCCGCTGCTCCGGAAACAGGTTCCGGATCTGGCTCTTGCTGCGCACCGGGACCACCTGCCCAGCCTCCGTAAGAAGACAGTAGCGCACATCCCGCACGAAGGTATCGTGGATGCGCAGGTCATAGGGTTCCCCTTCGCCGATCATCTGCCGTTTTTCCCCGTTGAAATCCTTGCGCAGGGTCTTGGAGACCTGCCGCAGGAAGCGGGTCCTCCCGTCAAAGAGCACCTCCCAGTAGCCCGACGGGGCCTGTGGGCCGGAAAGCGCCTGCAGGTTGACGAAGCGCCGCCCGTCCAGCGTGAACCATTCCACGAAAGCGCGGGAAAGCACCTTCCCGCCCTGACCTGCCGCCTGACGGACCAGCAGTTCCTGCCGGGCTGCATCCACATTGAGCGCAAGACCGTGATAAATCTTCCCGTTGTAGCGGACGTCCCCCGTCCCGTACGAAGCGCCGGACCACCAGGGATACCCGTTGTAATGGATGTTGTAGGCATACGCCTGATGGCCCCGGTACAGAACCGAAGCCTCTGCCGCCTCCTGCCGGAAAAACGCCTCGTCCGGAGACTGGGCCCAAAGGTGGCAGTACCCCGGAGAAAGCAAGCATAATAGCAAAAAAAGTATCTTGGTCTTCATGGCATTGTCAGCGATTGTCATTTCATTTCACGGGACAAGGAAATCCAGCGGCCGTCGGATGTACGGCCCTCGATGCGGAGATAGTAAGGGCCGTCGGCCCGGTCTTCGGTCATCAGGGGGATTTCTACCGTTTCGCCTGCCTTCAGCCGGATCGAAGGATTCCAGTATATGGTGTTGCGACGGTCGGGAAGCGACAGCGAGCGACGGCGCTCCTTCGCCGGATCGGGAAACGCCTTCGGCTCCTGCCATCCGAGCGGCGTAGCCACGACGGTATTATTCTGCTGCAGGAGCGATTTCCGGCCGGAGTCCACCCGGAGCTGGACCAGCACGATACCGCCATACGTCCGCGCCAGCAAGGCATCCGACGTCAGGTTGGTGGTGACGCTCATCATCTCAATGTCGCTCATCCGGATCATCTCCGCAAAATCCCAGTCGGTCCGGAATCCGTCGACAAACAGGGAGACTGTGCTATAGGAGACGCCATTCTTGTTGATAACGCCCGTCTTCCGGTTGACGATCTGGCCATTGTCTTCGTCCCGGTTCAGATTCGGGTAATTCATCAAAATATAGTCCAGCAGGTTCCGGTTATCGTATTGGCTGAGTTCCTCCCGTTTCTTGATATTCGGAATGTCGCTGGTGCCGAAGGGGGTCTTGATGCGGGGTACCGCATCCTGAATGACAGCGGTCCGGATGGTGTCGCGCGCCACATCTCCAGGCGCGAAGGGAATCTCCGGGCCGGGCTGTTGCGTCGGATTCGGGAGCTGCTGAGGCGGAGCGGGCCACTTTGCCGGGACAGGCGCGAAAGCCTCTTCAATGACCGGATAATACCGCTTCACCTCTCCGTCATTGTCGATGTGGAGGATGAACAGTGTTCCGTCGGGGAAATCAAGGCTGTCAACAACAAAGCGATTTCCACGCTTTACGGCCGCCACCTGGGAGAAATTCTGGGAAGGCGCGATCAGGGTAAATGTGAAGTTTTTGGGACGACGCCCGGATATGGAGCGGATCTCGCCCCGCAGCGACTGCGTGCGCTCCCGATAGTAACGCACCGCTCCGGAAGACACGGTATCGGCCGGTACGTAAGACGCAGGAGCCCCTTGCTGATAAGGACGGAATGCACTACGCACGACCGATACCGACACTTCGGCCGAATCGCCCGCCGCTTCCGGCAACAGCAAGCTCAAATTCCAAAGCTTTCGCGGCTCATAGACGGGCGTATCCCAGCTGACCGTCAGCGGCACGGCCGAGGCCGGTTCTTCCAGCGACTGATTGTCTGCCCTTGTCGCCGTCAAGTCGGTGCCGTCATAAACGTCGATCGGCACGCGGAACAGGCTTTCCTCCGGCCAGTTCAACTGCCAGCGGGTATAGGCGCGCAGCAGATAGTGTCCGCCCGGCAGTTCCTCCGGCAAGTCGAGATGGCCGGCGAATCCCGCTTCGCCGCGACGGATCTTGGCCCGAAGCACGGCCTCTTCCTTCCCCTGCTCCAGCAACTCCACATAAAGGAAAAGGCTGGCGTACGCATCGGGCAGTTCATCTTCCACATACGCTTTCAGCCAGATGGTCTCGCCCGCCGCGAAATAAGTGCGGTCCAGATGAACATATACCTTTTCGGGAAAAGACTGCGCAAAAGCCGCGCAGCAAAGCAGCAGTCCCGGCAAGAAGCTCATTAACCTATAATAGAAACCGTGCATACTCATTTATCGTTGTTGATCCACCAGGAGGGGCGGTCCTTGGTGCCGCCGGAAGTGCGGCAATCGACACATTCCTTGGGGAGCCAGACCCATCCGGATCTTTCACCAGTTATCTCAAACCACCCCACGCGGTACTGCCAATCATAGAATTTCCGATAATCCCGCGGCGACACAATCGTATCTCCGTATGAAGGGCCGGACCAGCGGCTGAAGCGCGTATCATAGTTGTTAATGAAGAGCTTCGCCCGTGAAAGGGTCGCGACGCTGACATAGCCCAGGACGAGTTCATCGGGATCGTCAACATTGGCGATATTCCCACGCAATTCCAACGGCTCTGGAGAAAACAGTCCTCCCACGTTTGTGGAATTGCGCAGCAAGTTCTCCCAAAACCGGTAAGCCTCGCCCGTCAGGCGGCGCTGCGTCAATTCGACAAAATATACATGAGAAACCTTCCGATCTTCTGGCAAGAAAGAATAGATACCGTAATTCACCAATCGGTCTTCCGTCAAGTCCGCCGTGCTTCCAATCAGGATATCACTCAATTCGTCCGATTTCCAGCAAAAGAAAGTATTGTCTCCTTCCTCATATTCGATGATTGCGTCAGAATCAATACTTTTCCCTTTATAGGCTGTTCCGGAAAAGGCGAAGAAGTGATCCGCATAGTATGTGGCGTAATATTCCCAAGTTTCCGAAGCGGTCCACCGGTAATACCCCGTCTCTCTTTCAGAATGGGTAGAAACATTAACCCAGAGGCGAGACCCGTCATCCTCGATTGACCACGACAAGTCATCGATGGACGGTGTCGTTTCAACAGGGGCCCACGTAGATTCATATGTCGCTGAAAATGGAGAAGAAACATCCACAACAAGGCGGTACTCCAAAGCCGGATCGGCATTTGTCAGGTCAACAACGTCGCCCTGACAAGGGAAAACAGTCCCGTCGCTCGCCTCTACGCGGAATGAACAGATCAGCGATGAATCCCGATTGTTCTCATCATTCAGACCGGTGGAGAAGAAGGCGCTGAACGCGCATTCTTCACCGATAAGGATATCCCCTTCGATGGCCACATAACCCGCCTGCCCCTGATAGTCCGGTTGGAAATCATAGACACAGGAAACGCTGGATGCGACAAGCGCCAACAGGCAGACGATGTGGCGGTAACAATTCATTGTTACAAATTTATTAAAAAAAGGGGAAAGACACAATTCCTCCTCTTTTTTTTGGATATTGCACTAATCCGACAACTAGTCGTTGACTGTCGAAGTGATGCGCGTGTGATGTCATTTACGATCGTTGGGCCACCAGGAGGGGCGTTCTTTCGTTCCACCGCCGATCCGGGTGCAGTCAACGCATTCGCCAGGGAACCAGTGAGGGCCATCATCTGAATAAAAAGCGAATCGGTAGCCGCTCCGCCAGTAATTTAACCAGAGTCTCGAATCCAGGACCATGTCGCCATAGGATGGTCCTCGCCAGTAACTGAACTGCTCTTCAGAATTATTGATATACATACTGACACGCGAAACGGTCGATACATTGATAAAACCCAATACCAGTTCATCGGAATCGTCAACATTGACGATGTTGCCACGCAGTTCCAGCGGCTCGGGCGAGAACAGTCCGCCGACGTCGGTCGAGTTGCTGTGCATCTTTTCCCAATGGCGATAACCTTCTTCGGAAAGCCGCGTTTGCGAGAGCTCTAAAAAATAAAGCGAGGACACTTCCCTGTCCATATTGGAAAACGAATAGAGCGTATGGTTGACCAGGCGGTCTTCCGTCAGGTCCATCGTACTAGCGGTCAGCAGGTCGCTCCGATGCTGTGATTTCCAGCAGTAATAATAATTCTCACCGTCCTCAAAAGGAATGATCGCTTCCTGGGGATACGTCTTGCCTTTATAGACCGTACCGGGCGGGACGTAAAATTCGATGGAATAAATCGCGGAATGATATTCATAGGTTTCTGCAGCATCCCAACGGTAATAGCCGCCAGGGCCATCGGAGTGCGTGGAAACACTGATATCCATCGTGGACCTGTCCTCGCTGATATCATATACCAGACTGTCGATAGGCGGCGTAATCTGCACGGATGCCCATTGTGAAGCGTAGGTACGATGGAATGGAGCGGTCACCTCCACCACCAGCCGATAATCCCGCGAGATATCGGCTCCTGTCAGGTCGACAAAATTGTCTTGCGACGGATACGTTACCCCGTCGCTCGACTCTACGCGAAGTGTATAGCTCAGAGGCTCACCTTCGTTCCGCTTGTCTTCCAAATCCGTTGACAGTCGCACATCGAAACGACAGGTATCGCCCACCAGAATATCCCCTTCAATGGCCACATAGCCAGCCCGCCCGGCCACGTCCGGATGAAAATCATAGACGCAGGAATTCATGGGCATCAGCATAGCCAGTACAAGCACAAGCGCAATGGAATGTCGGCTAAATCGCATAGCGTCCGGCAATGGAATTCAGATATAACCTCAAAGCATTGGGCGCAGACTGGTCCGGGACGAATGTATGGAGAATCTGCTGCCTGTTGCTGTCATAGACAAAGAAATGCGGTATCCTGGTGCCTTCCAGATCGTATCCCAATGTTTCGCCTGCAGGCAATGAAACGCAATTGGGAAGCAGCTGCGAAGGATCGGCATCAGAGATGACTGTCACAATCCGGCTGTTACTTTCAAAATCGGGATATAGGCGGCGAAGCGCGTTGAGGCAACTTTGGACACAAGCTTTGCAACTGAGGCCGGAATAGCGGAAGACCAATACAGGCCGGTCAACATGCCGCCTTCGCAGTTCAGCAAGAAACAAAGGATTGAAGACATCCTGCCCGTCGGTCATCGATGCCTGGTAGACCTGGTTTTCATATACCATCGGGAGAAAACCCTCCTTATCGGAACGCCCTCCCTGTATCGAGCGGATATTCCGAAGTTGCAGGACTTCAAGCACGACAATGGCAGTCAATGGCAAGAGTACAAAATAAATCCAACGCTGTTTCATCGCAATGTATATTTCAATAGGACGTGGTTCTGTGGTTTTTCAGCGGGCATCAGCGCCGGAGGAAGGTACAGATGAAGATAGTCGGGGCTGACAATCCTGTACATCGTGTCTCCCCGGAAGTGTCCAAGCGGAATCCTGACACCTTCTTCAGCCCGATGAAATGTCCGCACATCTTTGGCTTCTTTATCATAAATCAACAAGTTCCGCTGGTTACAGAACGCAAACTCAGCAAAGACGAAACGGTCGGTTTCCTGCATCGCTGAAAACTGCGTGGCATAGCGGTAAGAACTTTTTGTGAACAACTCCTGATAATACCTGCCGGACTTTCCCGCGGGGAGAGCTTTCTCCCGAAGCTGATATTCTCCCAAGTTCCAACGAATATAGGGCCGCATTCCATGTTCATCAACCGTAAAGACTTCCCCATCAATCCCACTGAAATAATGGGCCTTGCCTCCAAAAGAATAAAGTGGGGACGCTGCGGCCATAAATGGAGAGAACATCAGCCAATCTGGTTTACCGTATCGGATGGGAACCGTCTTCCCGCTCATAAAGGAAGCGACATACAATTGGTATTTTTCAGAACGCGAAAAGAGCAAATACGTATCTTCCGACAATTTGCAGATATTGTGGGCAGCCTTGATGGGGCCGAGGAAACTGAGTTCGTCGTGGAAAGCGAAGTCATCGGAGACCGAATAGCGTATTATCTTACCTGTCGGATCAAGCACCACCAACAGGCCGGAAGGCTCATCAAACAACAAATCATAGGCAAGGCCGTAGCATCCTTCGCCACGACCCTGCCTCGCGATTCTTGTTTTATAAAGGCCATTATAGTCAAAGACCCTGATGGAATAGTCACTAAACAAGTCAAGAACTGCGATGAGACTGTCTCCAAAAGAACATGTATATCTCCCTCCCGGAACAAGCTGGGAAAAGAGCGTATCTTCCAATGAAATACAATCAATGGATTCAAAAGGATCATAGACAGATACCACCTCCTCGGAAACACCGTCCAAGCAGACAGGGATTATTTGGTTTTTACATCCAAATAATGAGAAAACAACAATTCCCCAAAAATAGAAATGGTGAAGCAGACAGACGCGTATCATCGAAAAACAAGAAATCTGTAATGGCGGGCAGCTAATGGGTATCCCTTAACGATCATTTGTCTTGGTTGATCCACCAAGAGGGTCGGTTTTTCGTGCCGCCGAAAGCGCGGCAATCGACACATTCCTTAGGTAACCAGACCCACTTTTCCACACTCTCCGAATACCAGGCTGGACGATACTGCCATCCGTAGTATTCACGGTACTCCTCAGGAAAAAGGTTTTTAAATCCATAGGAGGGTCCTCGCCAACGACTGAATCGGGTGACATAATTGTCAACATACAACCGTTCGCGAGCGACAGTGGTGACACTGATATAGCCGAGCACCAATTCATCGGGGTCATCGATGTTGACGAGGTTTCCACGCATCTCGGCAGGTTCAGGAGAAAACAGACCGCCCACATTGGTTGTGTTATCTTTCAGGGTTGACCAATAACGGTAGGCCTCTTCCGTCAAGCGGAATTGAGACAGTTCTACAGAATAGATGTGAGACACCTTGATATCGGCGTTGTCGAACGAGTAAATACCAAAATTGACCAAACGATCTTCTGACAATCCCTCTGTACTGCCGATCATAATGTCACTTCTTTGGGCAGAATCCCAGCAATAATAGGTGTTATCTCCCTCCTCGAATTCAACGATGGCATCGTTTTTAAAAACCCTGCCCCTATATTCCGTTCCAGCCAAGGCAAAAAAATGAGTGACGCCATAAGTTGGGTGATACTCCCACGTTTCAGATGCCGTCCAGCGGTAATAACCGGTCTCGCTATCTGAACGAGTAGAGACATTTACCCACATCCGTGCCCCGTCATCGTTGACCGACCAGGAAAGGCTGTCAATGGGTGGTGAAAACTGAACAGGCGCCCAACTCGAGACATATGTCCTCGAAAATGGCTTAGAGACATTGACAACGAGGCGGTATTCTAAAGCAAGACTGGCACTCGTCAGATCAACAATGCCGTCCTGACAGGGGAAGACCGCCCCGTCACTTGACTCCACGCGAAACGAACAAATAAGGGAAGTATCCCGACTGCCCTCAAGGTCAAGCCGGGTTGAGAGGTGGGCGCTGAACGAACACTGTTCCCCGATAAGTATATCTCCTTCCACCGCCACATATCCGGATTGACCCATTATGTCTGGCTGAAAGTCATAAACGCAGGCACTCACCAGGATAGCAAATGCAAGCGTCGGAAGGAAGCCGAGTCTGTTCCGCAATGAATGCATATCGTCCGGCTATGTCATAGTTTCCACAGCCCAATCAATATGGATAAGGAACTTCAACGTGTTCAATATAGCAACGGTCGCCGATGTTACCCGTATAGTAGCAGGTATAGTAAGCATACGTTGGCTCTTCCTGTGATGGAACGCCAATCATCCTGAAACCCAAAATGCAGGGGCCACACGTTGTTTCTATACTTATGCCCTCAAAAGGAACTACCTCATATCCATTGTAAATTTCCTCCATATCTTCCATATCTTCACAGTCCTCGAAACTATAATCTCCAACACGGACAGAAGAACCGAAAGAGACAACAATGGAAGACAATAAAGCGGCAACTGCTAAAAAAAACAGAATCAATTTTAAAGATTTCATAACTTATGCTAAAATATCGGGGACAGGAATATCTGTCCCCGATAAAGTGAATTAATTAACTAGTTTGCAGTCGAAGTGATGCCTTTGTTGTAGTTGGTTTCAGACTGCGGGATGCACCAGGTCCAGTTGTTCTTTTCGTTGGGCGTGATGGTGATGGCGTATTGGCTCATCCAGTTGCCGCCGTCCGCATATTTCTTGCGGTTGATGGTGTCACCCCAGCGCTTGAGGTCGAACCAGTTGAAGCCTTCGCCCCAGAGCTCGACACCGCGGTAGAACTTGATCTCGTCCATCAGGGCGGATCCGCTCTTGTCGCAGGTGTAGGCCGGGTCACGCTTCGAGGTGGCATTCAGTTCAACAAGGAGAGCCTGAGCCGCTGCCTCATTGTGCAACTGGTAGTTAGCCTCGGCTTCGATGAGCAGCATCTCGGAGGACCGGAATAGGCAGAGGTTGCCGATACCGGGCTGCGCATTATTGTGGATCTTGAAGTTCATATAGGCGAACACGCAGGAGTTGGAGAGAATGCCGACGCGTCCATCCTGTGTTGCGTAGTCCTGGCCATAGACCCAGAGCTTGTTCTTGGAGTTCTGTGCACTGGCCTTCATCGTATTGGTGTTGAAACTTCCTTCGTAACCGGCCGGGTCGAGCCACCAGGCACGGCGGATGTCCGTGGCCGGAATCTTGTCGAACAGTTGGCGGCTGATCAGCAACGGATAATTGCGGACCGTGGAGGCGGCGGCGTTGTAGGCAGCATAGGCGAAGTAGTCGTAGTAGTACAACGTCTCGTCTTCAGCACCATACTGGTACCAGATCCATTCGCTGGTCGGGTTGCAGAAACCGGCTTTCTCGTCGGCGACGCTCTGCAGCGGATAGTCCTTGCGGGCCAGTTGCGCATACTTGAGGGCGTTGTTCCAGTCCTCGCGGGTGAGGGCTACGCGGGCATAGATGGCATACGCCACATCGAGGTCCATCGTATAACCGTCGCGGCGGCTGTTGGCCTTGCCGGACTTATTGAAGAGGCTGATGGCCTCGTCGAGGTCGGCATAGATCTGCGCATAGACTTCGCCGGAGGTAGCGCGGTCGAGGTTGTCGGGCTCATCGCCCGTCAGACGAAGCACGCAGGACGGCTTGTCGGAACCGTCGGACCAGCGGCGGCCGAAGATCTGCACGAGGTTGAAGTAGCAGTAAGCACGGTAGCAGAGGGCCTGCGCCTTGATGTAGGCGCGGTCGCCGTCGGTGCCTTCCGCTTCGTCGATGTTCTTGATCAGGGTGTTGGCGTTGCCAATCACCATATAATAGTAGTACCAGGAATAACCGCCGAGGCTGGAGGTATTGGAGACATAGAGGTTACCGTTGGCCGAGTTCAGGAAGCTCGTGGAGTTGCCTTTCATCAGGTTGGCGCCCAAGTAGTCGCCGATATAGAGGCGGACGGTACCTTCACCGTTGTAACCCTGTCCGTAGGCGCCGTACTGACGGCGCATCAGTTTATTGAGGCCGTTGACGGCCACTTTGGCCGCGTCGGTCGATTCGAAAATCGTGCCCGGCGAGGTGCTGCTGGTCGGATAGGTATCCAGATAGTCTTTCGAGCAGCCGAAAGACACGAGTACTGCAAGTGCGAGTGCTATGATGGAAATCTTTTTCATATTCTTCATATTTTAGCTTGCATTAGAAATTAACTTTCACACCGATGGTGCCGACGCGCGGCGTGTTGACGGCGGAGCCGGAGATCACACCGCTGAAGCCCTGCTGCGGGTTCATACCCTTGCGGGCCGTGAATGTCCAGAGGTTGTCAACGGAGGCGCTCAGGGTGATGCCACCCAGGCCGATGCTGTTGACCCAGCGGCGCGGGAAGGAGTAAGCCAGGTTGACGTTCTTCACGATCAGGTAGTTGCCGCTGACCAGATAGCGGGAAGAAGTGGCGTTGGTGTAGGTGTTCCAGTAACCGTCGATACGCGGAGTGACCGTTTTGCTGATACGGTCGGCCGAGGTCTCGGTCATGCCGCTCGGGGCTTCGCTCCATGCGTTGAGCAGGTCAACGTGGTAGGAGTGAGGGCCGGTGGAGACGGACATCAGGTCCTGATAGGCGCCGTCGATGCACTTGCTGCCGAGGGCGTAGGTGAACAGGGCCGAAAGGCTGAAATTCTTCCAGCGGAGTCCGGTGTTGAAGCTGCCGTAAATCTTCGGGAGAGAACTGCCCGACCAGTCGCGTTTGGCGTAGGTGGTGTTCATCACATACTCCTTGCCGTTGATGACGACACGGTATTCCTCAGGGACCTGCGACTTCTGGAAATCGTGGACCAGCTGCTTTTTGTCTTCATCCCAGCGGTCGCCGATCTTATTCTCGTCGAGGATGTAGTACTTGGTGTCGTCGATCTCGTAGAGGACGAGACCTGTCATCTGATCGACGCCGGCGAACTGATAGATGTGGAAGTCATAGAGGCCGTGGCCTTCCGCGTAGAGTTTCGTACCGTTGCGCATGGCGTTCTGCAGGCCGTCGTAGTTGGTGACATCGGTTTCAGGGAGCTTCAGGATGACGTTCTTCATCCAGGTGGCATTCACGCCGAAGTTCCAGTTGAAGTCACGTTTCTTGATGATGTCCACGTCGAAGCTCAGCTCGACACCGTAGTTGCGGACGGAACCGATGTTCTGGGTGGTAGCGGTTGTCACGCTGCTGCCGGAGATACCACCGACAGAAGACGGGTGCTCCACATCGAAGAGCAGATCCTGCGTGGTCTTGTTGAAGTACTCGGCGGTGAAGTTCATCCGGTCGAACAGGCGGCCTTCGAGGGCCGTGCTGAAGGAGTTCTCACTCTCCCACACCAGGTCGGCTGCTTCGTTCTGCGTCTTGTAGGAGGCAGCACTTCCACCGTACTTCGAGCCAAGGCCGTAGAGGGCCATATAGCCATAATATCCGGAGCCGCGGTCGTTACCGACCTGGCCATAGGAAATACGGTAGCGGAGGTTGTCGATCCAGCCTACGTTCTTCATGAATTCCTCGCGGCTGATGGCCCAGGTGGCGCCCACACTCCAGAAGTTACCCCAGCGGTTATTCTTGTGGAAGCGGGAAGTACCGTCGCGGCGGAAGGAGCCTTCAAGGAAGTATTTGCTCATATAGTCATATTTCAGACGGGACAGGTAGCTTTCCAGGCGGTAGCCGCTCTGGGAGCCCTCCATTGAGGTCATCGAGTTGAAGTTGTCGAGTTCGCGGCCGCCCGGCAGGGTTTCGTCCTGCTTGTAGTTGTACTGGTACTCGTAGTTGTAGTAATAGTTCTCGTGGCCGACGAGGGCTTCCAGGGTATGGTCGCCGAAGCTGTGGTGCCAGTTGAGCAGCTGCTGGAAGGTGTAGTTCGTGTAGAGATAGTTGGTGCGGCTGGCACGGCCGTTGGCTCCTTTGCCGTCACCGATGGTGGCGTTGTTGTAGGTGCGGTCCATGCTGTTGCGGAGGCTGACGTCGCCCTTGATGGAGAGCGTGAAGTCCTTCAGGAAAGTGATGTCAGCGAAGGCCTGGGCACCCGTGGTCACACGCTGGGTGAAGCGGGTATCGAGTTCGGCCTCCCAGATGGCGCAGCGGGCGTTGTACTGCGGACGGCTGTAGAGCTCACCGGCATCATACTGCGGGTTGCCGTTTTCGTCGAGCAGGTAGCTGCCGTCGAGGTTATGCAGGTGCACCGGATAGATCGGGGCCATTACGTGGGCCTGGTACAGCGGGTTTGCGTAAGCGGTCGAACCCGTGCTGCGGTAGTTGGATTTCTGCCAGCTGGCGGAAATGTTGGCACCGGCCTTCAGCCACTTCACAGGCGTGACGCTGATGTTGGCGCGTCCGCTCCAGCGCGAGAAGTCGGAGTTGACGGTCTGGCCTTCCTCGTTGAGGTAACCGAGGGAGAAGTAGTAGTTGCTCTTCTCGGAGGCGCCGGAACCGCTCACGTTGTAGTCCTGACGGTAGCCGTTGCGCATGGTGTAGTCCCACCAGTTGAGGTCATCGTAGCCCTTGAGGATGTTGGCGCTGTAGTTGAACTTGCCGTTGGCGTCGAAGAGGTTTTCCATCGGCACGTCGAAGATGTTGTATTCACCGAGGTAGGTGAAGAGGTTCGTCCGCATATCGTTGATGGCCTCGGCGCGCGTCATTCCAGATGAGGCTATCAGGTTGTTCATATAGCCCGTAAAATAAATCTGCATGAAGTCCTTGGCGTCCACCTTGTCATACTCGGGGATAGCACGGTTGTATATGCCCTGGTTTACGCTGACGGACATACCGACCTTGTCGCTCTTGCCGCGTTTGGTGGTGATCAGGATCACGCCGTTGGAAGCACGGTTGCCGTACAGGGCGGCGGAAGTTGCGTCCTTCAGCACGGTCAGGCTCTCGATGTCGTTCGGGTTCAGGTCGGAGATGTTGCCGCCGAAAGGAACACCGTCGATGACGTAGAGCGGGGTGTTGTTGCCGGTCACGGAACCGACACCGCGGATGCGGATGGAGGCGTCATCGCCAGGGTCACCGCCCGGGAGGGACAGCACGCCGGTGGCCATACCTTCCAGCACGTTCGAAACGCTGGAAACAGGGCGCTGTGCGATGGCGTCGGACTTGACGGTGGAGATGGCACCCGTGACGGATTCCTTCTTGGCCACACCGTAAGCGACGACTACAAGTTCCTCGATGCTCTCGGTATCGGGAGCCAGCAGGATGTTGACGGTCGTGCGGCCTTCAACTGCGGCTTCCTGGTTCAGGTAACCGATGGAGCTGAAGATCAGCGTTGCATTGCGAGGCACGTCGATGGTAAAGTTACCGTCGGCATCCGTCGCAGTACCGGTCATCGTGCCCTTTACCTGGATGGAGGCAAACGGAACACCTTCGCCGGTGTTGGCATCTTTCACTTCACCTTTGACCGTGATGGTCTGCGCCAGGGCGGGGACCAGTGCTAAAACGGTCAAGAGGCAGGTGAACAAAAGTCTAAGTTTCCTCATAAATGAAATTTTAGATTAAAAATCAATCGCCAAGTTGCGTATTTTGTATTGATGTTTAACTAAAACAATATTGTTATGAGAAGAAAAGAAACCGGCATCCTTGCCTATTTCAACCGCCACAACGACGGTTTCGCCGCCAAGGTGGGGTACAGCCGCGCGCATGAGACGTATGCGCGCTACCGGGTTGTCCGCCGCCATCTGGCCAGCTACATCCAGAAGAAATACCGGCGCGACGACATCCCCCTTTCGAGCATCCGGGCGCCGTTCGTCGAGGGCTTCGACACCTGGCTGCGGACGGCCTGCGGCCTTTCGTCCAACAGCGTCTGGGGCTATATGATCGCCCTCAAGCACGTCATCACGCTGGCGCGGGGCGAAGGCCTGCTCGCCATCGACCCCTTCGCCTCCTACGTCAACAGCTATACGGCCGTGGACCGCGGCTATCTCACGGAAGACGAACTGGTCCGGCTGATGGACGTCCCGGTGTGCACGCGGGTGGAGGAACAGGTGCGCGACCTCTTCTTCTTCGCCGCCTTCACGGGGCTGTCCTACGTGGATGTGAAGAATCTGCGGGAAGACAATGTCCGGCGCTTCTTCGACGGAAACTGGTGGATCATCGTGCGCCGCCACAAGACGGGCGTCGAGTCGAACGTCCGGCTGCTCGACGTGCCGCTGCGCCTGGTCGAGAAGTACCGCGGCACGCAGCCCGACGGCCGCCTCTTCCCCGTGCCGAGCAACAACTGCTGCAACGAGAACCTGCAGCACCTGGCCGCACGCTGCGGCATCGACAAACACCTGACCTTCCATGTCGGCCGCCACACCTTCGCCACGCTCGCCCTCAACCGCGGCATGCCCGTCGAAACCCTCAGCCGCATCCTCGGCCACACGAACATCCGCACCACCCAGATCTACGCCAAAATCACCGACAAGAAAGTCAGCGCCGACATGGCCGCCCTCGCCGACAGCCTCTCCGGCGTCGAAGGCGCCATCCGCCGCCGGCTCGAACCTGGTGCCGTCTGAATCAGCCGCCCGTCCTTGCGCTGCAACGGACGCAGCTGACTGTCAATAACTTACGCAACTTGACCCCTCCGATTTTGGGAGGGGTCAACTTCGGTAACTCGCTGTGAATCAAGCGCGTCCGTTGCAGCGGAAAGCCGAGGGCGAGCGGGCGGACGGATTGTTCCTATTATAATGCAGCGGCTAGTTGCCGAATCTTTCTGAGTTTGTCCATAAAGATTTCCAACTTTTCGCTTGGAAATCATTGATGCCGCAGTCCAGTTGTTGTAGCTGGTTCCGTAATTTTTATTTTTTAATTAACTTTGCCAGTATGAATGTAAATGTTCTCATATCACGTTTCTTTAGCGGTACTGATCCTTATATTGAGGTTTTCGATCAGGAAAATGTCTATGCTGTGTATCTACGCCTTCAAGAAGCATTGCGGGATATGCCAGACATAGAATTATCCATCCTGCAAGCACTTGCCTACTGCTTTTATGAAGTAATGGACAACGTTCTCGTCCATTCCGGTAAACCGTGTGGTACCGTTATGATGGAATACCTCCCCGATAAGAAACGAATCAAAATTCTAGTTGCAGATGATGGTATGGGCATTCGCGCTTCCCTTTCACAAAATCCTCAGTTTTCCGACATTTCGGAAGGGACGGCTCTTCTTTCTTGTATTGAAGATAAGGTGACTTCTGGAAACGGGATGGGATTTGGTCTTTATTCCACTGCAAAATTGGTAAAAGATGCGGGAACGATGCTCTTGATCCATTCAGGAAATCATTGTCTGACATACAATGACGGAATCGCGGTAGTGAAATCTGGCGGCAAATGGCAAGGGACTATTGTCTTTTTTGAGCTGTTTTCTGACAAAGAGATCAACCCGGACGCCGTGGTGGACAACCGTACAAGCATAAAAGAGCAATACAACGAAACATTCCTTGACAATCAAGATATTTTTGACGAGTTATGGTAATATTCCGATTTGCTGATTATGGCCCCATTCTGGTTACAAGGAATCTGGGAGCTCGTGTTCGTGAGAGTCTTCTTTTAACACTTTCCGGAACGGATAAAGTGGTTCTGGATTTCGACGGGGTTGAAATGGTAGGCAATTCGTTTGCTGATGAATGCCTGGGTAAACTTCTGATGACCATGTCACTTGATGAACTCCGGCAGCACACGACATTTCATGCTCTCTCCGGTCTGTCGAAAGTAAGCGTTTCCGCCGCCCTCAGAAGACGCTACAATTCTCTTGTTGGAACGTCAGACCCGAAAGCCTATCCTGCATAGCCAATGCATTTCTTCCAATCTGCCGCACACGAATGAGGTCCTGATGGCCGCCCTCGCCGACAGCCTCTCCGGCGTCGAAGGCGCCATCCGCCGCCGGCTTGAACCTGGTGCCGTCTGAATCAGCCGCCCGTCCTTGCGCTGCAACGGACGCAATTGATACTCAGCCGTTTACAAAAAGTGACCCCTCCGGTTTGAGAGGGGGTCAACCTGTGTAAGTTATTGATAATCAGATGCGTCCGTTGCAGCGCAAGGGAGGAGGGGAAGGAAGCGACGAAGGGCCCGGCGGCCGGGAGGCTATTTGCTATTTGTACAGGGAATTCGGGTCGGCGTTGTCCCAGGGGGAGCGGGGCCGTTCGGGGTCGTAGAAGGTTTCGTCGATTTCGTAGTGGCGGCCGGTGGAGATCACGTTGTCGATGAACCAGAGGACATCGCTGTAGTTGGTGAAGTAGCGGGCGGCCACGGTATGGCCTTCGTCGGTGAAACGGAGGATCTTGTGGGTATAGTGTTCTTTCTTGAAGCGACCCGCCACGCGGTCCGAGCCGAAGAAACCGATATTGAAGAGCTTGATCTGCCGGTAAGGGACCAGCCGGTCGGCCGTGCCGTGCAGGAAGAAGGTCGGGGCGGGCGTGTCGTAGCGGTAGTCCAGGCCGCGGCGGGAGAAGATGGCGCCTGAGAAAGCGATCACGCCGGCGTAGCGGAAGCCGTCGGGCAGGTACTGCTGCGCCAGGTCGGTGGCGTTGCAGCGCTCGAAGTCGCACTGGAGCGAGGTGATGGCGCCGGCGCTGCTGCCGATGAGGATCACCTGGGCGGGATCGACGGTGAGTTCACTGGCATAGTCCAGGACATAGCGGGTGACTTTCATCACGTCTTCGGTCGCCATCCGGATGGCTTCCTCGAGCGGCTTGACCATACTGGCGGGGCCTTTGAACTGGACGCCGCGCAGGCCGAGGCGGTAGTCGGTGGCCACCACGACGAAGCCGTCGTCGGCCAGCCGGCGGCAGAGGGCGCGGGTCTCGATGTTTCGCTGGTTGTTGTCGATGAATCCGCCGCCGTAGGTGTAGATGATGCAACGGTGCTGTTCGGCGTCGTCGGTCGGGAAATAAAGGTCCATCTCCAGGGTGAGGGTGTCATACTGGGCGAAGGCGATAGATTCGTCGGGGACGAAGCGCGTCGTATCGACAGATGCCCGGTCGCGGCCGGGCATGACGCTGACGGTGTCGGAGCCGGGCATGACGGCTGCGTCACCCCCGGCCTGACCGGGGGTCTGGGCGCGAAGGGTGCCGAATGTCAGGGAAATGGCGGCGATAAAAAGTAAAAATCGTTTCATGGGAGCAAATTAGATTTCAAATATAAGAAATTAATCCTAAATTTGCGGGATTAACAAAAAACGCCTCAAATTTAACACACTATAATTAAAACGTATAAACATGGCAGAAAAACTGTTTACTGAATTTCCTCCTGTCTCCACCGAGCAGTGGGATGCGGTAATTACCAAGGACTTGAAGGGGGCCGACTACGAGAAGAAACTCGTATGGAAGACCCACGAAGGTTTCCCGGTCCGCCCGTACTACCGGGCCGAGAACCTGGGGGACATCAAGTCGCTCGGCGAAATGCCCGGCCAGTTCCCCTTCGTCCGCGGCATCAAGAATGACAACAACTGGCTCACCCGCCAGGACATTTGCCTTTGCATCGGCATCGAGAAAGCCAATGAAGAGGCCCTCGACATCCTGAACAAGGGCGTCGACAGCCTCGGCTTCATCCTCGCCGACGAGAAGGCGCTTTCCGTCGAACAGATGGAGGCCCTGCTCAAAGGCATCTCCATCCCGGCCGTGGAGATCAACTTCCGCAAGTGCTGCCCCAAACACAGCGCCGAGACGCTCAAGAGTTTCCTCGCCGTCGTGGAGAAGCAGGGCGTAAAGCCGGAAGAGGTCCGTGCCTCCTTCGACTTCAGCCCGCTGCACCGCCTCACCGTCCGCGGCACCTTCTGCGAAGAGAAAGCCTATGGCTATCTGGCAGAGGCTGTCAAGATGGTGGCCGCCTACCCGAAGATCCGCGTGATCAACGTCCAGGCCTATGACTTCAACGACGCAGGCAGCAGCCTCGTCCAGGAGCTGGCCTTCGGCGTGGCCATCGGCAACGAGTACATCGCCAAGCTCGGTGAACTGGGCATCGGCGCCGAAGAGGTCGCCCGCCGCATGAAGTTCACCTTCGGCATCAGCTCCAACTATTTCATGGAGATCGCCAAGTTCCGCGCCGCCCGCGTGGTCTGGGCCAACATCGTGCGTGCCTGGGGCGTGGAAAGCGACTGCGCCTGCAAGATGCACGTCCACGCCGTCACCAGCCAGTGGAACCAGACGGTTTACGATGCCTACGTCAATATGCTCCGCGACACCACCGAGACGATGAGCGCCGCCATCGCCGGCGTCGATTCCATCGAGGTGCTTCCTTTCGACCACGCCTTCCGTGCGCCGGGTGAATTCTCCAACCGCATTGCCCGCAACGTGCAGTCGATCCTCAAGGAAGAGTCGCATTTCAACAAGGTCGTCGATCCGGCCGCCGGTTCCTATTACATCGAGGAACTCACCCAGTCGATCATCGACGCTGCCTGGAAACTCTTCAAGGAAGTTGAGGAAAAAGGCGGTTACACCGAGGCCTTCAAGGCCGGTTTCGTGCAGGAACAGGTGAAAGCCGTTTCCGACAAGAAAGACAAGCTCCTGGCCCAGCGCCGCGAGACCCTCCTGGGATCCAACCAGTACCCGAACTTCCTCGAGAAGGCCGGCGAGGAGATCACCAAGGAGATCGTGACCCGCGACGGCGCCTGCTGCTGCGAGAAGAAAGCCTGCGGCTGTGACGAGCCGATGGCCGAGCCGCTGCACGCCTACCGCGGCGCCCAGCCGTTCGAGGCCATGCGCCTGGCCACCGACCGCAGCGAGCGCCAGCCGATGGCTTTCATGCTGACCTTCGGCAACCTGGCCATGTGCCGCGCCCGCGCCCAGTTCAGCAGCAACTTCTTCGCCGTGGCCGGCATCAAGGTGGTGGACAACAACCGCTTCTCCACGATTGAGGAAGGCGTCGAGGCCGCCCTTGCCGCCAAGGCCGACATCGTCGTGGCCTGCTCGGCCGACGACGAATACCTCGAGAATGTTCCGAAGATCGCCCAGCTCATCGGCGACAAGGCCATCGTGGTGGTCGCCGGCGATCCCGAGTGCCGTCCGGCCCTCGAGGAGCAGGGTATCAAGAACTTCATCCACGTCAAGTGCAATGTGCTGGATACCCTCAAGGAATACCAGAAAGCTCTGGGCATCAAGGAACTTTAATCAGGAGGAAAGACAATGAGACCGAAATTCAACGATATCGACTATACCAAAGGCGCCGCGCCCCAGTGCGCCTGCGCCGCTCCGAAAGAGGAAGAACTCTGGCATACTCCTGAGAAGATCGACGTGAAGCCGCTCTACACGGCCGCCGATCTCGAAGGGATGGAGCACCTGAACTATGCCGCCGGCATCGCGCCGTTCCTCCGCGGACCGTACTCCACCATGTACGTCAACAAGCCCTGGACCATCCGCCAGTACGCCGGTTTCTCCACGGCAGAGGAATCCAACGCCTTCTACCGCCGCAACCTGGCCGCCGGCCAGAAAGGCCTCTCCGTGGCCTTCGACCTGGCTACGCACCGCGGCTACGACGCCGATCACCCGCGCGTGGTGGGTGACGTCGGAAAGGCTGGCGTATCCATCTGTTCCGTCGAGGACATGAAGGTCCTCTTCGACCAGATCCCGCTCGGCAAGATGTCCGTCTCGATGACGATGAACGGCGCCGTCCTCCCGATCATGGCCTTCTACATCGTGGCCGGTCTGGAGCAGGGCGTCAAGCTCGAAGAGATGGCCGGTACCATCCAGAACGACATCCTCAAGGAATTCATGGTGCGCAACACCTACATCTACCCGCCGGAGTTCTCGATGCGTATCATCGGCGACATCTTCGCCTATACCTCTAAATATATGCCCAAGTTCAACTCGATCTCGATCTCCGGTTACCACATGCAGGAAGCCGGCGCCACGAACGACATCGAGATGGCATATACCCTGGCCGACGGTATGGAGTACATCCGCACCGGTATCAAGGCCGGCATCGACGTGGATGCCTTCGCACCGCGCCTGTCGTTCTTCTGGGCCATTGGCATGAACCATTTCATGGAGATCGCCAAGATGCGCGCCGCCCGTATGCTCTGGGCCAAGATCGTGGGACAGTTCAATCCGAAGAATCCGAAGAGCCAGTCGCTCCGTACCCACTGCCAGACCTCCGGCTGGTCGCTCACCGAGCAGGACCCGTTCAACAACGTGGCCCGCACCTGCATCGAGGCCATGGGCGCCGCCCTCGGCCACACGCAGAGCCTCCATACCAACGCGCTCGACGAGGCCATCGCCCTGCCGACCGACTTCTCCGCGCGTATTGCCCGTAACACCCAGATCTACATCCAGGAAGAGACCAATGTCTGCCGCAGCATCGACCCGTGGGCCGGTTCCTACTATGTGGAGAGCCTGACCAACGAATTGGCGCACAAGGCCTGGGCACACATCCAGGAAGTCGAGAAACTCGGCGGTATGGCCAAGGCCATCGAGACCGGTATCCCGAAACTCCGCATCGAGGAAGCCGCAGCCCGCAAACAGGCCCGCATCGACTCCGGTCTGGAGAAGATCATCGGCATCAACGAATTCCGCCTGGCCCACGAAGATCCCATCGAGATCCTCGACGTGGACAACACCAAGGTGCGTGAATCGCAGATCGCCCGCCTGAAGGAACTCCGCGCCCACCGCGACGAGGCCAAGGTCCAGGCTTGCCTGGCTGCCATCACCAAGGCCGTGGAGACCAAGAGCGGCAACCTGCTTGAGCTGGCCGTCGAGGCTGCCAAGGCCCGCGCCACGCTGGGCGAGATCTCCGATGCATGCGAAAAGATTGTCGGACGTTATAAAGCTGTCATCCGTATGAACACCGGTGTCTATTCCTCGGAAGTCAAGAACGACAACGAATTCGAGACCGCCAAGAAGATGGTGGCCGAATTCGCCAAGAAAGAGGGCCGTCAGCCCCGTATCATGGTGGCCAAGCTCGGCCAGGACGGTCACGACCGCGGCGCCAAGGTGGTCGCCACCGGCTATGCCGACTGCGGTTTCGACGTGGACATGGGCCCGCTCTTCCAGACTCCGGAAGAGGCTGCCCGCCAGGCCGTGGAGAACGACGTGCACATCGTGGGCGTCTCCTCGCTGGCCGCCGGTCACAAGACCCTCGTTCCGCAGATCATCGCCGAACTCAAGAAACTCGGCCGTGAGGACATCCTCGTGGTCGTGGGCGGCGTGATCCCCGCACAGGACTACGACGAACTCTATCGCGACGGTGCCGTGGCCATCTTCGGCCCGGGTACCCCGATTTCGAAGGCCGTGATCAAGATGATTGAACTCCTGAACCAGAAGTTCGAAGACTGATCCCGGACAGTTTTTTGTCAAAAAGGGCGTTTCCTACCGTGGAAACGCCCTTTTTTGAAGCTGTTTATTGTTTTGTTCAAAACTTTTTGTACCTTTGTCTATATTGTCTGGACTGACACCAAACGAAAAACAACCTAATAAACCTATTTTTTTAATCTAAAACAAAATTCTATGAGAAAATTGAAACTATGTTTCACCTGCATTTTGTTTTTGGCTGCGAGTTTATTCGCTTATGCACAAAACATTAATGTAAGCGGCATGGTAAGCGACGCCTCTACCGGCGAAGGAATACCTTTCGCGTCTATTCAGGTAAAAGGCACCATGAATGGAACTGCTACCGATGCTGACGGAAACTACTCGATTTCCGTGCCCAAAAATGCTATCCTGATCGTCAGTTCCATCGGCTACCTCAACCAGGAGGTTGCTGTTGAAAGCCGCACGATTATCAACGTAATCATGGCTGTTGATACGGAGAGTCTCGAGGAAACCGTAGTCGTAGCGTATGGTACAGCCAAGAAGTCATCGTTTACCGGCTCTGCCACGGCTGTCAAGAGTGAGAACCTGAACAAACGGACTGTATCGAATGTGTCCAAGGCCATCGAAGGTCTGGTAGCCGGTGTCACTTCGACAGCCGGTTCCGGTCAGCCGGGCGAAAGTGCTGCTCTGCATATTCGTGGTTACGGTTCCATCAACGCTTCTTCCACGCCGTTGTATGTCGTGGATGGCATTCCGTATGATGGTGCCTTGTCGGCGATCAATCCCGCTGACATTGAAAACCTGACAGTCCTGAAAGACGCCTCTGCTTCTGCACTTTATGGCGCCCGTGGTGCAAATGGCGTCGTTATGATCACCACCAGACGCGGAGATGCCGGATTCTCCAATGTTAATTTCAAGGCGCAATTCGGCTTCCAGTCGCGTTCTCTCAAACGCTACGATATGCTGTCGCAGGACGAATTCGTTGAAATCACCTGGGAAGCGCTGAGAAACTCATCGTACTATGCCGGCAAATCGATGGCAGATGCAGGCGCGTATGCTTCCGGCGCATTAGGTGCGCAGCTGGGTGGAGAGTTTTACAATCCGTACAAGAATTACACTTGGGATCAGGTTGTGGATCCGGCCACGGGGAAAGTGAAGTCAGATGCAAAATCTGTATGGAATGAAGACTGGATGGATATCCTGACGAACAATCAGGCGTATCGTCAAGATTACCAGGTCGGCATTACAGGCGGCACGGAAAAGACAAAATACAACCTGTCGGCCGGCTATCTTAATGACCGGGGTGTCCTGATTACGACGAAATTCGATCGTTACTCCGTCCGGGGCGGCGTTGACCATACTGTCAATAAATGGATGCAACTTGGCGGTAACCTGAGTTACGCATATACGGATTCCAACAGTTCGCAATACTCTTCCACCCAAACCGGCAATGCCTGGTATACCGCCCAGTTTATGGCGCCCATTTATCCCGTGTATTTGAAAGATGACAGCGGTAAGGACGCACTCGACGAAAATGGTCAGAGACAATATGACTATGGTACGAACGGCCGTCCAAAAGCAGCCCGTTTCAATGTCGTGGGTGACCTATATGAAAACCACTACAAGACGAAAGCCGACAACGCCAGCATCCGCTCCTATGCGATCTTAGGCGGAAACGATCCCGTTATGGGGGCACTGAAAGGAGTCTCTTTCTCTTTGAACTTCGGTGCAGACATCCGCAACCGCGCCATCACTTCTTATTACAACCCTTACCACGGCGACGGCGCTTCAACATCCGGTGAAGTTGATAAGTACGCTACTCGTACGATGTCTTATACTTTCAACCAGATCTTGAAATATGACCGCAAGTTCGGTGCTCACCATTTGCTTGCTCAGGCCGGCCACGAGTGGTACAACTACAATTACACCTACCTATATGCGGAAAGGACTGGGGTTTATCCGGGTATCTACGAGCTTAATCCTGCCACGAACGTGACTGACAACGCATCCTATGCATACGACTATCGCATAGAATCCTGGTTCGGACGGCTCAATTATGACTTTGCAGACAAGTATTATCTCGAAGCCACCTGGCGTACCGACGGTTCCTCGCGGTTTTACAAAGATAACCGCTGGGGGCAGTTCTGGTCTCTGGGTGGAAGCTGGCGTATTTCAGAAGAGAATTTTATGAAAACCGCCGGCTGGGTGGACAACCTAACCTTGCGCCTGTCCTACGGACAATTAGGGAACGATGACCTGTCTTCCTACTATGCCTGGCAGTCTTTCTATAATCTGACCTGGCCCAATGCCGGCAACCCGGGCGCCATTGTGACTTCCCTCGAGAACAAGAATGTCTCCTGGGAGAAGAAATCTTCCTGGAATGCCGGTATTGAGGGTTCCTTCTTCAATCGTTTCCTGAATCTGACCGCAGAGTTCTATCATCAGACGACTACCGATATGCTGCTTTCCTTCCCGATGCCCTTGTCGACGGGTTTCAGCGGCTACAACGCCAACGTCGGCTCGATGCGCAACATTGGCTTCGAAGCGACATTGAGGTTCAACTGGATCAACCGTCAGGATATCCGCTTCAGTTCCACGTTTATGGGGTATAAAAACAAGAACACGGTACTCGCATTGACGGATACCGATGTCATCACTTCGGGAAGTCAGGTCATAAAGGTTGGAATGCCCATCTACACCTTCTATATGCCAAAAAGTGCCGGCGTGGATCCGGAAACCGGAAAACTGCTGTACTGGACATATGAATATGAAAGAGATGACAATGGACAAGTGAAGAGAGACGCGAACGGGGTCGAAATCATCAAGGCCGGAAGCGAAGCCAAAACCGACGAATCCGCCAAGGCTACCGCGTCCAAGTATTATCTTGGCAGCCGGGAGCCTAAATTCCAGGGTTCCTTCGGCTCTGATTTACAGTGGAAATCCTTTGACTTCTCCTTCTTGACCACCTTCTCTGTCGGTGGTCTGGTTTATGACAGTCCGTACGCTTCCTCTATGGAAGTATCGTACGCGGGTGACACTTGGAACCGGAATATTCTCAAGCGTTGGCGCAATCCCGGTGACGACACGGATGTCCCTGCAGTCCTTTTGGGTTCAGGACGCGTTGCTACGGATCGTTGGCTGATTGACGCCTCGTATTTTGCCATCAAATCAGTTCAGTTCGGATACACCTTGCCGCAGAAATGGACGAGAAAGGCCGGTATGAAGGCGCTCCGCATCTTTGCGACAGGTGACAATATCTTTATGTTCAACAAACTTGCCGGTATGGATCCTCAGTATAATTTCTCCGGTGGTACGAGTTGGGCATATACCCCGACCCGGACTTTTTCGCTTGGTTTGGATATCAACTTTTAAATGAACAGTTCTATGAAAAAAACAGTTTACACATTATTGGCACTCTGCATCCTGACCTTGTCGGCATCCTGCAACCAGGAACTTCTCGATACTACGCCCACGACGGCTGTTTCCGGCGACTTTATGCTGGAGAACACGGAAGGAGGTTTTATGGCGCTCAACGGAACCTTGCGTTTTGTGTGGCGATGGGGGCAGACTACGACGGGAAACGCCCATCAGTGCTTCGGCATACAGTCTTATGCACTGATGGGTGACCTGATGGGCGAAGATATGGTAATGGCCGCCCAGGGATCCGGCTGGTTCTGGTTTGACTATAACTATAATGTCAAAAGCCGCTACACGACCTCGACCTGGCGGTCCTACGACGCCTGGAATTATTACTATACCATCATCAGCCAGGTCAACTACATTCTGGCCGCGCAGGAAACGATGGAAGGAGCACAGGCAGACATCGACTACATTATGGGCAATGCCTATGCACTTCGTGCGTATGCCTATCACTATCTTGCTATGACGTTTGCCCGCAGTTACATCGGACACGAAGACAGACTGTGTGTCCCGATCTATACAGAGCCCTCATCAGCGGGAACGGAAGGAAAGCCCCGGTCTACCAATCGGGAAGTCTATGCGCAGGCCATCAGCGATATCAACCAGGCTATCACGCTGCTGAACGGGAAAAACCAGATGCACTGCTCTCATATTGACCAGTACGTAGCCAATGGCATCAAGGCACGCATAGCCCTGTATATGGGGGACTATAAAGCCGCCTACGATGCTGCCTCGGTCGCGGTAAAGGGCGGGACGATTGCTTTCGACAAGAACTTCCACTATAACGACGCTACGCATAGCAGTGTACTTTGGGGCGCCGAGGTCATTACCTCCCAAGGAACTACGAACCCTCAGTTCCTGGTACATATGGATATTGACTACAACAAAGGCAGCGGCTATGGCGGCCGTGCCCGCAAATGCTGCAGCACCGAATTGTACGACCAGATTGCCGATTCGGACTTGAGAAAGACTATCTGGTGGACCTGGCAAGTCCTGGCAGACGGCAAGACCTATGGCTATCAGCAGTGGAAATTCCAGTTTGCAAACAAGGCCTATCAAGGCTGCGGCAAGGTGGACGACACCACCACAGGAGCCGACCATATCTTTATGCGCGCTCCCGAGATGCAGTTGATTATGGCAGAATGTCAAGCGCGGCTCGGAAACGAGGCGCAGGCAAAAGCGCTGCTGAACGAATTGATGTCTTCCCGCCAGCCGGATTACGATTGTTCCGACAAGACAGGTCTGGCACTCGGCGCGCTGACGACTGACAAAACCGGGTCATTGCTGGAAGAAATCATCCTCCAACGCCGTATCGAACTCTGGGGCGAATTCGGCCGCATCTATGATATCAAACGTCTTCGCCAGGGTTTTGTGCGCACACTTGAGATGGGGCATCCGCAGGCAGACCTGAATGTCTTGGCGACCAATAACTGCCATCTTACAGATCCCGAGTCGTTCGATTGGGTCTTGACGATTCCGCAACAAGAGATGGACGCTAATCCGTTTATGGTCCAGAATCCAATCGGCAGCTACGCATCTGACAACTATGGGGACGATCCGTCGCTGACCCCTGCTGTCTGAATACCGGACACGGATCATTCTTTTGACCGGGGGGAGAAATCTCCCCGGTTGTTTTGTATCCCTCGGGGCGTCCCGGAAGGCCGCCCTCTTTTTACATCCATCCGTCAATGGCGGAGGACGGAGATTATTCCCGGAAGAGCAGCAGGTCTTCGATGTTGTCACGGTGGATGACCGTGAAATCCGCATCCGGATAAGCATTGCGGAAAGAGAGTGGCGCTGTAGCCCTTCTTCTGGGATTCCATTTCAGCTCAAAGGCATGAAGAAGACCGTCTTTTTCCTCCAGATAGTCTATTTCTTGTTTGGCGGTAGTACGCCAAAACCAGCTGTGGGCGTAATCGCCCGTATACTCTTTCCGCTTCATGCACTCCGAGACAACATAATTCTCAAAAAGAGCGCCGGCATCCATCCGGTTTTCCACCTGCGCGAAATTGCCGATTACAGCATTCCTGACGCCATTATCGTAGAAATAAATTTTTTTACTGCTCTTCAATTCGTTACGGAGATTTCGGCTGAAAGATCCGAGGCGGAATAAGACATAGGACTGCTCCAGCAAGGTTATATAGCTTTCCACGGTCTTGGCATCCATTCCACACAACTGAGCCAGTTCATTATAGGACACTTCCGAACCGAGCTGATACGCCAGGGCCTGTAACAATTTCGTGAGACGCTCTGGTTTATGGATCTTGTCAAATTCGAGAATATCTTTATACAAGTAACTGTCTGTCAGTTCTCGAAGCAGTCCGATTTCATCACCTGGATGCATCACGACTTCTGGATAAGCGCCATACACCAGGCGATGACCCAACATCCTTTTTTCCTCTAAAAGGCTCGTGTGCCCCACCATTTCCGCGAAGGAAAGCGGAAACAGACGATGTTCCCGTTTGCGGCCGGTCAAAGGTTCATTGATCTTATTGGCCAGTTCAAAAGAGGAGCTGCCTGTTGCCAGTAACTGGAAATCAGGCATCTGGTCGGTGATCAGCTTAAGTTTGATGCCGATGTCCCGAATCCGTTGCGCTTCATCAAGGACAATCAGGCGATTCTTACCCGCAATTGCGCGTAGGCGTGGAGCCGAGATCGTTTCAAACAGCGTGCGGACATCTTGGTCATCTCCTGAAAGCCAGAGTACGCCTTCTTCGCATCCGGCAAGGACTTGCTTCAAAAGCGTTGTCTTGCCTACCTGGCGCGCTCCCATTACGATGAGTGCTTTGCCTTTGAACAATTGTTCGCGCAAGCGGGGCTCTATTTGTCGTTGAATCATTTTGTTTTTTTACAAAAATAAGAAACAACCCCGGATATTCCAAAAATATTTCGATATTTCAGGATTGTGTTCCCCAAAAATCGCTATAAATCGGGATTTTCAATTGCGTTCAATACCAAATCCATCGTACCTTCTTGCTGGACCCCACTGATTATAATGAATATGCTACTGAAGAGGTACGTATGCTACGTAAACCCATAGTACACTATTTCTTGATCAGGACTTTCCATCGGCCGGTTTTACGTCCTTCTTTGCGCTCAAGGTATCCGTCTCTTTGGAGTTTGTTCAGATGGTATTTCACGCCATCGGGAGTCAGATCAAGAATCGGAGCCAGAGCCTGACGGGTCAAGTATGGATCCTCGGTCAGTAAGTCTAGAATCCTTTGGGCAGTCTCGCCGATGGGCTTTGGGGTAGTCTTAGGACATTCAAGCAGATTCCGACTGCATAAGCGAGATGATCAGGGCTTGTTCCGGCCGGGCCTTTTCGTTCGGGCCTTTTCGTTCGGACCTTTTCGTCAGGGCCTCTCGCCGCCCCTCCTGCGCTGCAACGGACACACCTGAGTGTCAGCAACTTACGCAACATGACCCCTCCGGTTTTGAGAGGGGTCAATATCGGCAACTCGCTGTAAATCAACTGCGTCCGTTGCAGCATGCGCGAGGAAGCGGCGGATGGATCAACTGCGTCCGTTGCAGCGAGAGGACGGGTGGAAGATTCAGACGGCACCAGGTTCAGGCTGCGGCGGATGGTGCTTTCGACGGAGGCCAGGCTGTCGGCGAGGGCGGCCATCTTGGCCGCCCTCTTGTTACATCCATCCGTCAATAAATAGCTCCTGCCCAAAGCATTTTCAGAAAGGTTTCGACAGGCAATATCTCGATTCCATTCAGGGTACGCGGAGCCCTGTCGCGTGAAACGACGATGGGCCTCGTATCCGGGAAATCTTCCATGAAGGCCTTCAGCCCTTTCGTATGTTTGGACTGTACTTCGTCCGTACTCTTGATTTCGATGGCCACCTTCGCATCTCCGAGAACCGCATCAACTTCGTAACCACTATCTGTGCGCCAATATGCGAGACTGTCTTCATGGTCATGGTAATCCAGGTAGGCCTGGATTTCCTGAATGAGAAAATGCTCGAAGGCGTGCCCGAAGTCTGCAGAACCCGGCTCCAGCGATGAACGGTGCAGCAGGTAGTTTACGACACCGACATCGAAGTAATAGAACCTCGGAGCGACAACGGCCCGGCGCTTCTTGGACTTGGTGAATGAAGGGACCATGTATCCGATCAGTGTCTGCTGGAGAATATTGAAATACTCCTTGACCGTCGTGGCACTGACTCCGCAGTCGGAGGCTATGTTCGAATAATTGACAATCTCGCCGTCTGTCTGGGCGGCAATCTCCAGGAAGCGGTTGAACGAGGAAAGTTGCCGGACGACGGCCTCATCCTGGATTTCCTCCTTCAGGTAGGTCCCGATATAAGACTGCAGGCGTTTCTTCGGATTCTGGATCATGTAATGACGCGGAATCATGCCGTTGTTGACAGCACGGATCAAATCGAAGTCAGGGATCTCGGCGCTCACAAGCGGATGCAGCGTGTATTTGAGGGCACGGCCTCCGAGCAGGTTCGTGCCGACGCGCTTGAGTTTCCTGGCACTGGATCCGCAAAGGATGAAGCGGATTCCCCGATTCTCCATCAGCCAGTGGACCTCGTCCAGGAGTGGCGGCACTTTTTGAATCTCATCAACGATGACAACAGTCTCCGGTCCTTTCTTGTCCAATTCTTCCCGGAGGAGAGACGGATGACGGGCCAGGCGTTCGAACTCGTCGCTCTTGAGCAAGTCGTAAACAATTGCACCAGGGAAGATTGTCTTTACAAGAGTGCTTTTTCCGACCTGACGGGCGCCCCAGAGGAACAGGCTGTCTTCCCCTGCTTCTTCGAACGAAAGAATCCGCTTGTATTCCATAGCTGAATTTGTCTAAAATCCAAAGTAACACTTGCAAATTTAGACAAAATCCAAGATATTACAAAGCGCGGCGGGAAATTTTGCTCCGGCTGCCGACGAGGGCGGCGAAGGTATTGTGGCCGGTCAGGGCTTTTTCCGTTCGGACCTTTTCGTTCGGACCTTTTCGGCCAGGCCTTTTCGTCAGGGCCTCTCGCCGCCTCTCCTGCGCTGCAACGGACACACCTGAATGTCAGCAACTTACGCAACCTGACCCCTCCGGTTTTGAGAGGGGTCAATATCAGCAACTCGCTGTAAATCAACTGCGTCCGTTGCAGCATGCGCGAGGAAGCGGCGGATGGATCAGCTGCGTCCGTTGCAGCGAGAGAGCGGCAGGTTCAGACTGCGGAAGAACCGACGTTGGCCGGTTCGAGCCGGCGGCGGATGGCGCCTTCGACGCCGGAGAGGCTGTCGGCGAGGGCGGCCATGTCGGCGCTGACTTTCTTGTCGGTGATTTTGGCGTAGATCTGGGTAGTGCGGATGTTCGTGTGGCCGAGGATGCGGCTGAGGGTTTCGACGGGCATGCCGCGGTTGAGGGCCAGCGTGGCGAAGGTGTGGCGGCCGACATGGAAGGTCAGGTGCTTGCCGATGCCGCAGCGTGCGGCCAGGTGCTGCAGGTTCTCGTTGCAGCAGTTGTTGCTCGGCACGGGGAAGAGGCGGCCGTCGGGCTGCGTGCCGCGGTACTTCTCGACCAGGCGCAGCGACACGTCGAGCAGCCGGACGTTCGACTCGACGCCCGTCTTGTGGCGGCGCACGATGATCCACCAGTTTCCGTCGAAGAAGCGCCGGACATTGTCTTCCCGCAGATTCTTAACATCCACGTAGGACAGCCCCGTGAAGGCGGCGAAGAGGAAGAGGTCGCGCACCTGCTCCTCCACCCGCGTGCACACCGGGACGTCCATCAGCCGGACCAGTTCGTCTTCCGTGAGATAGCCGCGGTCCACGGCCGTATAGCTGTTGACGTAGGAGGCGAAGGGGTCGATGGCGAGCAGGCCTTCGCCCCGCGCCAGCGTGATGACGTGCTTGAGGGCGATCATATAGCCCCAGACGCTGTTGGACGAAAGGCCGCAGGCCGTCCGCAGCCAGGTGTCGAAGCCCTCGACGAACGGCGCCCGGATGCTCGAAAGGGGGATGTCGTCGCGCCGGTATTTCTTCTGGATGTAACGCTCCAGGTGCCGGTAAACGACCCGGTAGCGCGCGTACGTCTCATGCGCGCGGCTGTACCCCACCTTGGCGGCAAAACCGTCGTTGTGGCGCTCGAAATAGGCAAGTATGCCGGTAGTTTTTCGTGTCATAGGCTATAATGGCTCACAAAATAAATAAAATGTCCTAATATATTCTATATGCCGGCGCATAAATCGTTTTTTAATCTAAAACATCATTTATGAGGAAACTGAAACTATTTCTCTCCTGCGTAATGCTCTTTGTGGTAGGCTTTTTGGCTTATGCACAAAACATTAACGTCAGCGGTAAGGTAACTGATGCACAGACCGGCGAAGGCATTCCTTTCGCTTCGATCCAGGTCAAGGGCACCATGTCCGGAACCGCTACCGACGCAGACGGCAACTACACAATTTCTGTGCCGAAAAATGCTACTCTTGTCTTCAGCTCCATCGGTTACCTGAACCAGGAAGCCGCTGTCGAAGGCCGCAATGTCGTCAACATCCTGCTGGCTCCCGACACCGAGAGCATCGAGGAACTTGTGGTCGTCGCTTACGGTGTGGCCAAGAAGGAGTCCGTGACGGGTGCCATCTCCACCGTCAAGTCCGACGCCATCGACAAACGCCCCGTCTCCAGCGTGTCGAACGTGCTGGAAGGCATGGCCACCGGCGTCCTCGCCCTTCCCGACGGCGATCCGGGTAGCGATGCCACCATTCGCATCCGTGGTGTAGGCTCGCCGAACGGCACCAACTCCCCGCTCTACGTCATCGACGGCGTTCCTTTCGGTGGTAACATCTCCGACCTGAACCCGAACGACATCGAGAGCCTCACCGTGCTGAAGGACGCCACCTCCGCCGCCCTGTACGGCAACCGCGCTTCCAACGGTGTGATCCTGATTACCACCAAACGCGGCAAGAGCGACCGTGTGGGCCTCTCCGTGAGTGTCAACCAAGGTATCTTCAACCGCGCCATTCCCGAGTACGACAAGGTGGATGCGAAGGACTTCATGCAGGTCTTCTTCACGGGCTATATGAACAACCTGGTGTCCAGCGCCGGCATGTCGAAGGCGGAGGCCATCGCCGATGTGCGGACGAACCTCTTCACCTATATCGGCGAGTACAACATCTTCGATGTTCCCTTCGAAAGCCTCTACGACGCCAACGGCAAGTTCAACTACAGCGCCAACATCATCAAGGGCTATGACGACCTCAACTGGTGGGACTACACCATGCGCAATGGCTATCGCCAGGACTACAATGTGAGCGGTTCCGGTGCCTCCGAGAAGAGCAACTACTACTTCTCCCTCGGTTACCTCGATGAGGAAGGCCAGACTGTGAGCTCCGACTTCAGCCGCTGGACCGGCCGCGCCAACGTGAGCGTGACGCCCGTCAAATGGCTCAAGGCCGGTGCCAATATCGGTGCCAGCTGGCAAACACGAAATGAACGCAGTACAGGTTCCACCACCTATGCCAACCCGCTGTACCAGGCCCACGTGATGGCCCCGATCTATCCGGTGCACCTCCACAATCCTGACGGCAGCTATATGCTCGATGACAATGGCGAGAAGCAGTATGACGCCGGTGAGTACTACGGCCGTCCGCAGTACAACGCCCGTTGCGCCATCTGGGAGGCCGAACTCGACAAGCGCCACACGCAGCGTGTCACTGCGAGCGCCCAGGCTTTCACGGACATCACCTTCCTGAAAGATTTCACGCTCTCCATCAAGGGCGACGTGAGCCTGCGAACCAGCAAGTACCGCAGCTACAACAATGCCATCATCGGTGACGGCCGCGGCGCCAATGGCCGTACCAGCCGCGAGGACTACCTCTACACGAACTACACGTTCCAGCAGCTGCTCAACTGGCACCATAGCTTTGGCGACCACACCCTGGAAGCCCTCGCCGGCCACGAGAACTACTACTACAACTACGAGTACACGTATCTCTACAAGCAGGACGAAACCCTGCCGGGCGGCGACGAACTCGACAACCTCAACTCGATGACCTCGATGGAAGGCTACCAGAGCGGCTATCGTCTTGAGAGCTACCTGTCCCGTCTGAAATATGATTACGCCAACAAATACTTCCTTGAGGGAAGCTTCCGCCGCGACGGTTCCTCCCGTTTCCACCCAGACAACCGCTGGGGTAACTTCTGGAGCGTGGGCGCCACCTGGGCCATCAGCCGCGAGGAATTCATGAAGAACGTAGGCTGGATCGACAACCTCCGCCTCCGCGCTTCCTACGGCCAGGTCGGTAACGATGCATCCGTCGGCTACTACGGCTATATGGCCCTCTACGGTCTCGGTTCCAAGTATGGTGGCAAGGCGGCTTCCTACAAGACGCAGAACGAAGCGGCCGACCTGGTGTGGGAGAGTGAGAACTCCTTCAGCACCGCTCTTGAGGGTCGCCTGTTCGACCGCCTGAACTTCACTGTAGAGTACTTCAGCAAGACCACCAAGGACCTGCTCTTCGACGTTGAGCATCCGACCTCCGTCGGCGGTATCTCCGGCAGTGATGTCACGACCGCGACCACGAAGAACATCGGTTCGGTCAACAACCGCGGTGTTGAGCTGAGCTTTGATGTGGACATCGTCAAGACGCGCGACTTCGTGTGGAACTTCGGCGTGAACGCCACCTGGATGAAGAATACTATCCTTCAGCTTCCTCCGGCAGACATCACCAACTACGACGGCCTGCAGAACGCTATGCGCAACGGCACCAAACTCTGGGCCGAAGGCCACGGCATTTACGACTGGCACCTCTACCAGTATGCCGGCGTTGACCAGATGACGGGTAATGCTCTCTATGAGATCGACGATACCAAGTATTATATCCTCGACGAGAACAAGATCGGCGACCGCTGGGACGAAGACAAGAAACAGCTGGTTCATGACTTCCAGAAGTCTCAGGTCCCGGAAGAATATCGCACAGTCATCAACGGGAAAGAGTATGTGCTCAATACCACCTATGCGAAGCGCGACTGGTCGGGATGCTCACTCCCGAAGGTTTACGGTAGTTTCAATACCGGCATCCGCTGGAAGAACTTCAGCCTGTCGGCCCTGTTCACCTATGCGCTTGGCAGCAAGTGTCTCGACTATGCTTATCAAGACCTGATGTCTGTTAGTTCCAGTCCTCACTCCTATCACGTGGACGTGCTCAATTCCTGGAGCGAAGCCCCGAGCGGCATGACCGAGACCTCGGCCGACCGCATCAGCACCACGGCAACTCCTGTCATCAACAACTATTGGAACAGCTACAGCAACGCCACATCGACCCGTTTCCTTGTAAGTGGGAACTACCTGATTGTGAAGAATGTCAACCTGGCTTATACCCTGCCTCGCCGCTGGGTCAACAGCATCGGCTTGAGCGGAATCACCTTCAGCGCCTCCGTTGATAACCTCTGGACCTTCACGGCCAAGAAGGGTATGAACCCGCAGCAGGCCTTGAGCGGTTTGATCTACGGTTCCTATGTCAACACACCGCGCGTCTCTACCATCGGTGTGAAAGTCAATTTCTAATGCAAGCTAAAATATGAAGAATATGAAAAGATTATCCATCATAGCACTCGCCCTTGCAGCTCTCATCTCCTTCGGGTGCGCGAAAGACTACCTCGACACCTATCCGACCAGCAGCACATCGCCGGGTTCGATCCTCGGGACCACCGACGCAGCCGTCGTGGCCGTCAACGGCCTGGGCAAGCTGATGCACCGCCAGTACGGCGCCTACGGACAGGGTTACAACGGGGAAGGCACCGTCCGCTTGTACTACGGTGAGTATCTGGGCAACAACCTGATGAAAGGAAACTCCACGACGTTCAGGAATGACGCCATTGGTTCCGGCTTCGCCAGTAATACAAGCAACCTCGACTCGTTTGCCTGGTACTACTATTATATGCTGATCGGCAATGCCAACACCATCATCAAAGAGATTGACAATGCGGAAGGCACCGAAAATGAAAAGGCTTATATCAAGGCCCAGGCATTGACCTACCGGGCTTATGCCTACTTCAACCTGGCGCAGATTTACGGCCGCCGCTGGTCCGACGGCTCGGACAAGCCGTCCTGCGTGCTCCGTCTGACGGGCGAGGAACCTGACAATCTCGACCGTGCTACACAGGGAGAAGTTTATGCACAGATTTACGCAGACCTCGACGAGGCAATCAATCTGTTCAATGCCTCGGGCAAAGCCAACAGCCGTTCTGCCACACACGTGGTGGACCTTGACGTCGCCTATGTCACCTACGCTCGTGCGGCCCTTGCTCGCGAGGACTGGAACAAAGCCCTTCAGTATGCCCAGTTGCTTCATAAGAAGTATCCGCTTCAGAGCGTGGCCGACGAGTTGGCAGGTTTCAGCAATCCGACCGGTGAGTGGATCTGGTCGCTCTACGGCGCAGAAGACGAGACGCTGTACTTCTATGACTATTTCTGCTACGCAGCCTACAACGCCCAGACCAGTACGACGCGCAACTATCCGATCCTGATCAGCAAACATCTGTTTGATCAAATTCCAATGACGGACATTCGTCGTGCCTGGTGGCTTGACCCGGCCGGCTATGAAGGCCAGTTCAACACCAACACGATGAAGGCTTCCAGCACCAGCAACAAATTGACGCTTTACGGCAGGGACTATGCAGCCAATGTCCGCGGACACGAGCTCCTCACCACCCACCTGATCTACGCCTATTCGAACATGAAGATCAGCAACAATGTGCAACCCGGTATCGGTCACCTCTGCCTGGCCCGTTCTTCTGAGATGGTGCTCATCGAGGCCGAGGCTAACTACCGGCTGCATAACGAGGCTGCGGCTCAGGCTCTCCTAGTGGAACTGAACGCCACTTCAAAGCGCGACCCGGCCTACACCTGCACGGCTACCGGTGACGCCCTGATGGAGCAGATTAAACTCTATCGCGGCATCGAGCTCTGGGCTGAAGGCTACAGCTGGTTCGACCTCAAGCGCTGGGGCGACAGCATCAGCCGCAAGACCTATGCGAACGGCGGCAACTGGATGAGTACCTACGCCGTCTCCTTCGGTCCCAACGAAAAGAACAACTGGACCTACACGATTCCTCGTCAGGAAACTGACTACAACAAGGGAATCACGGTTACGACCAACTAATAGTATTAAGTTGATGCGGGTGGCCTTTTTGAGCCACCCGCATTTGATTACTAGATCCTGAATTCCATGTCAAACTGCACGAACGGGATGTAAAACAGCCAGTTCTTGTTTTTCGCTATTCAGGGCAGAGTTGCAAGGGCTGTGTACAGTCTTGCATCAACGCGCTACGTCGGCAATGCCCGGAGTTCGAGTCCAATGACAGGATCATGGTCGTCATTTCCGATGCGGCACAGAATCAGATTCTCCCAGGCAGCCTCGTCCTTGAATCAGGCCAGACGCTGGGCTATGATGTGGAAGGGACGAGAATCCCTCATTTCTTCGTCTATGATCCTATGCGGCAAGAGATCCTTCACACTTTTCTGCCCGACCAATCCGATCCCAATGCACTGACGATATATCTGTCCACGATTATGGGCAGATATGGCATTTAATAACGATGAGCCGCTTTCGTCTTCTAAGCTGCTTTCTGGCGATCTTTCTCGTGGCGGCCTGTGTCTATGATTTCCAACCGGACTATCAGGGGCAGGCGGGGTATGTTGCCATCGAGGGGGATATTCTCATCGGCGATACTTCGCGTTTCGATGTCCGACTGTAGACCGACCTGGGAGATGAGCAGAACGTAGGAGATCCTTTGACCTATACCCTGCGGGTTGAATCGAGTGACGGGGCGGTTTATAGACAGCAGGATAGTCTCGTAGATCTTACATCGGCCGACGTTTCGCAAGAATACCGGCTGGTGGTGGAGGTGACCGCTCCTTTCAGGCGGACTTATGCCTCGCAATGGGCGCCGGTGCAGATTGCCCCGCAGATCGACAGTTTGGCGTATGCCATCAGTGCGGACCGCTCCACGATGGATGTCAACATTTCTACGCATTCCGACGGACCAGTCGGCTATTACCGATGGGATGCGGCCGAAACCTATGAGTATCATTCCGCGAACTATGCCAGCGATTTTTACGTCCCGTCCGGTACGGTCTATAAAGGCAAGACGTATCCCCAGGAAGCAATCATTCCTTTTGAGGACGGTGAGAATTACTATTACTGCTGGAAGTCGCAGCATCGGAGCGACGTGCTGACCGCCAGCACGATGGACCTGACGGAAGACCGCCTGGTCGACCATACGCTCTATACGTTTACCAATATGGACCGGGAGGTGTCTTCGCTCTATTTCGTCGAGCTCACGCAAACGCGGCTTTCCGAAGAAGGGTATCGCTATTGGGAGAAGATGCACAGCAACTCGACCGACGTCGGCGGACTGTTCTCGCCCGAGCCGTCGGAACTGCGCGGCAACATCGTCAATGTTGACGATTCCGATGAATTGGTATTGGGGTTTATCGGCGTATCGACCGTTTCGCGTGTCAGTATGTATATCAATAATTATGAAGTGCGGTTCAGTTACTGGCGGGGCCCATCCTACGGTGACATCGTCTTGATTCCGGGCCTGTGGAATAATTACTGGCGGAGCGGCTACCGATTCGCTTTTTATTCAAATGATGGTCCTCACTGGCTTCCGGGTGAGTGCATAGACTGCACCCGGATCGGCGACGGAACGAAAGAACGTCCCTCCTGGTGGCCCAACGATCATAAATGACAGTTCTGTATTTCCAAGTGAAAAGTTGGAAATCGCTTAATCTTTCATCCGAAGTTTTTCTTACAGGTCGGGTGCGCTAACTTTGTTGTGGATAAGAGCAAATAATGTTCTCAAATTTGCGAACAATTCTAAAAAGCCTTATCTTTGCAAACAGATGATCGTCATCTTTGAAAAAGAGTATTTGCAAAAGTTGTACGTAGCGGGCAAAGCCAGCGACCCGAAGCATTGGTATCAACCGAAAGTCGTTTCAAAGTATCTGAAGGTAATTAACCTGATGAAACAAGTAGATAATGTCCAGGGTCTTGCCAAATACGGTTCGCTTCATTATGAGAAGTTGCGCGGTGACAAAGAGGGGCTATCATCGGTTAGGGTTGACAGAAAGTACCGGATCGAATTTGAATAGCGTATAGCCATGACATCGTATAAAGGCATGAATCCACACATGATTGCCAATAATCTGGAGCCTTTCAAACCAACGCACCCCGGTGAAGTTCTAAAAGATGAGCTGGAGTACCGCGGTATCTCACAACGCGGCCTGGCCCGGGAGGTTGGCATCTCCTATTCTGTTCTGAATGAAGTCCTCAATGGTAAACGGGCCATGAACACCGAACTCGCATTGATCATGGAAGCTGCTTTGGGCGTGGATGCCGCTCCCCTCCTGGCTATGCAGAATGAATATGACATGCTGAAAGCGCGTCGCAATCCTTCTTTTGTGGAGAAGTTGCAGCATATTCGACAGATTGCTGCAGCGTTATAATCTGAAAAGTTGGAAAACGCTTAATCTTTCATCCGAAGTTTCAGGGGAAATCTTTATCTTTGCTGGATAGACCAGTATTCTGCCATGAAACGTTTCCGCATACCCCTCCTTCTGACCATTCTTCTGACGACAGCCATCCTGCCGCTCCGGGCACAGACCGGGAGCGAAGGCTATTACAAAGATATTTTCATGGACAGCGGCATCCGGCTCACATCGAAATCCGACCTGCCGGTGGCCCGCTATCTGGACCTGTCGATCGAACGCTTCATTTCGGCCGCTACCAAGGAGCTGACGAATGTCGATACGCTGCGGCAATACGCCGTGTTCTACGGCGCGCCGGAAGATGAAAACGGCGTCCTCCTCTACCCCGACGGCGCGCCGCGCTTCCGTATGCTCTATGCCAACGGCGGCCTGGCCACCCAGCACGGTCGCTCGCTCACGCCCGAGGGCCGCGCACGCATCAAGGAATACATCAACGCAGGCGGCAGTTATCTGGGCTCCTGCGCCGGGGCCTTCCTCTGCGGACGCTACATGGACACGATCGAGGCCCAGCCCCGCGAATACCTCAACATCTGGCCGGGTTACGGCGTGGATACCGGCATGTCGGGCACCTATACCGGGATGACCCTCGACAAGGATTCGCCGCTGCTCAAATACAATGATTTCGGCGGCGACCACTTCATCGACAGCGTGTACCACAACAACGGATGCTATGCCGTGCCCCTGCTCGAGCCCGGCGATGCGGAGACAGAAGTCCTGCTCCGCTACGTCGCTGATACGATGAAACTCGAGCGCCCGGTGCACGGGAGACCGGCGGCCTGGGCTTACAAGCAGAATGCGTCCTCCGGCCGTGTCATCGCCATCGGTTCACACCCGGAAAGCCGCGGCTACGGCGAGATCCTCGACCTGATGGCGTCGCTGGTCCGCTATGCGATCGACGGCAACGGCGAAACCGTCGTCAAAGGCGCCCTCAAAGCCGGCGAGCCGCGGGTCATGGACCGCACGACGGCAGACAAACTGCCGGCGTACACCCGCATCGGCGACCTGCAATACCACCATTTCTACATCGATGTCCCCAAAGGGACGAAGCGCGTGACGGTCGAACTCTCAACCCCGGAAGGCTGGAAGGATTTCGACCTGTACCTGTTCGCGGCACCCGGCAAACCGGCCTTCAAGAGCAATGCAGCCTGGAAAAACGTCGTCCTGGGCAGCGACAAGAAACTGACGGTTGACAGCCCCAAGGCGGGCCGCCTCTATATCTCGGTCCAGTGCGCCACCACGGTGGATACACTGGAAAGCAAATACGGCGATACCTACACCGGCCGGACCGAAGTCCTCAACGGTGTCCCCTATACCATCAAGGCTTGTTTTGAGAAGTAATATGAAAGACAGCGAAGAGAAACTCGACCTTCCCGAACACGACTACGGCGACGAGAGCATCGTCCACCTCGAAGACCTGGAGCATATCCGCCTGAGGCCGGGCATGTATATCGGCCGCCTGGGCGACGGCACGGCGCCCAACGACGGCATGTACGTGCTGATGAAGGAGATCATCGACAACTCGATCGACGAGTTCGCGATGGGCTATGGCAAACTCATCCAAATCAAGATCGAGGACAAGCGCATCTCCATCCGTGACTACGGCCGCGGCATCCCGTTCGGATTCAGCGAGAAAGACAAGACGCAGAACCTGCTGGACGCCGCCGTGAGCAAGCTCCACACCGGCGCGAAATTCGACAACAAGACCTTCCAGAAATCCGTGGGTATGAACGGCGTCGGCCTGAAAGCCGCCAATGCCCTCTCCTCGCATTTCACCGTCCAGTCGTTCCGGAACGGGGAGACCCTCGCGCTCGAATACGAGAAAGGCATCCTCCAGACCCCGGATTTCACCCCGAAACCCACGACGGAGCGCAACGGCACACTGGTCAGCTTCATTCCCGACGACACCCTCTTCGAGCCCTATGAATACAATACGGAGTACATCGACACGATGCTCCGCAACTACGCGTACCTGAACGTCGGCCTGAAACTCACCTTCAACGGAACCGAATACAAATCGGAGAACGGCCTGCTCGACCTGCTCAACGAAAGCATGGACGAAGAGCCCCTCTATCCCCCCATCCACCTGAAGACGCAGGACATCGAAGTGGCCTTCACCCACGGCAGCGGCTACGGCGAGAACATCTATTCCTTCGTCAACGGCCAGAACACGACCCTGGGCGGCACACACCTGGCCGCCTTCAAGGAAGCCATCGCCAAGGTCCTGAAAGAGTATTACAAAAAAGACTTCAACCCCGTGGACGTGCGCCAGTCCATCATCGGCGCCGTCAGCGTGCGCATCCAGGAGCCCGAATTCGAAGGGCAGACCAAGGTGCAGCTCGGCTCGAAATACATGTGGCAGAACAAGCAGGAAGGCACCCACGGCCCGACGCTCAGCAAGACCATGCTGGACTTCCTCTCGACCGACCTGGACAACTACCTGCACAAGAACCTCGACGTGGCCGACGTGATCCTGGCCAAGATCCAGGATTCCGAAAAGGAGCGCAACGCCATCTCCTCCATCAGCAAGAAGACCAAGGCGCGCCTCAAGAAAGCCTCGGTCCACAACAAGAAACTGCGCGACTGCCGCATCCACTACGGCGACAAGAACCCCCTGGCCGAAAAGAGCACCCTCTTCATCACCGAGGGCGACTCGGCCTCCGGCTCCATCACCAAGAGCCGCGACGCCAACGTGCAGGCCGTCTTCAGCCTGATGGGCAAGCCCTTCAACTGCGCCAAAGCCTCGAAGAAGGACCTCTACGCCGAAAAGAACGTCGAACTGGCCCTGCTCCAGTCCGCCCTCAACATCGAGGACGGCGTGGAAGGCCTCCGCTACAACAACATCGTCATCGCGACCGATGCCGATGTGGACGGCATGCACATCCGCCTGCTGATGCTCACCTTCTTCCTGAAATTCTACCCCGACGTGGTCCGGGCCGGACACCTGTCCATCCTCCAGACGCCCCTGTTCCGCGTGCGCGACAAGAAGAACAACGTGTACTGCTACAGCTCCGCCGAGAAAGAGGCCGCCCTGAAGAAGCTGGGGCGCGGCGCCGAAATCACGCGCTTCAAAGGCCTCGGCGAAATCTCGCCCGATGAGTTCAAAGGCTTCATCGGAGAGGATATCCGCCTGGAGACCGTGCATCTGACCGGCGAAGACAAGATCGCCGACATCATCCAGTTCTATATGGGTGACAATACGCCCGTGCGGCAGAAATTCATCCGGACGAACCTCCGGAGCGACATCGACAATACGGAGGAGGCGCAGTAAACCATGAAACCGGCAACCGCCCGCAAGATCCTGACCCGCTGGATGCATTGGACCATCGTCGAACAGGATCTCCCGCCTGAGCCCAGGCACATCGTATTGGGTGTCCCCCACTCATCGATCTGGGACTTCGTCGTCGCCTGGCTCTACTACCGGTCGATCGGCGGCCACCCGCGGGTAATGATCAAAAAGGAGTTTTTCTTCTGGCCGCTGGGCGGTCTGCTGCGGAAGCTGGGAGCGATTCCGGTGGACCGGAAGAATGCCGTGGGCGTCACGCGGCAAGTAATCGAGGTCCTGGAGGCCAGCGATTCCTTCCACCTTTGCATTGCGCCGGAGGGCACGCGCAAGCCCGTGAAGCGCTGGAAAACCGGCTTCCATACGTTTGCCAAGGCGGCCGGCATCCCGGTCTATCTGGGCTATTTCGACTGGGGGCGCAAAGAAATCGGCCACGGCCCCCGCTTCGAATGTTCGGACGATGCCATGGCCGATCTGCGGGCCGTCCAGGCCTTCTACAAGCAAAAAGGCGTCCAGGGCAAGCACCCGGGATGCCTGGAATACCTATAAGATTTCCTTCAGTTTGACCTCGATGTCGGCGGCGGTGGCGGTGGGCTCGAAGCGCTCCACGACCTTGCCTTCCTTATCGACGAGGAATTTCGTGAAATTCCATTTGATGTCCGGATTCTGGTCGTAATTCGGATCCTGCTTGCGGAAGCGGTTGTCCAGGAACTTGCCGATGCGGTCCTTGGTGTTGAAACCCTGGAAGCCTCTCTGGCTCTTGAGGTAGACAAAGAGCGGGTCGGCATTTTCGCCGTTAACGTCGATTTTCTCGAACTGCGGGAAGCTGATGTTGTACTTGCCGGTGCAGAAGGCATGGATCTCCTCATAGGAACCGGGGGCCTGCTCGCCGAACTGGTTGCAGGGGAAGTCGAGGATCTCGAAGCCCTTGTCCTTGTAGTCCTGATAAAGCGACTCCAGTTCTTCATACTGCGGGGTGAAGCCGCATTTGGTGGCAGTGTTGACGATCAGCAACGCTTTGCCGGCGTACTTTTCCAGCGACACGTTCTGGCCGTTTTCGCCTTTCACGCAGAACTGATAGACATTCTTTCCGGCCGCGGCCTCATTCTGGGCCAGCGCCAGCGTACTGCTGCCCATCACAGCGGCAGCGAGCACAAGTAAGGTGACGATTCTTTTCATTGTATTCGATTGATTTGCTGCAAAGATAGAAAATATATCGCACGCGACAAATTTTTTGCACATTTATCTCCTGGTCCCGCCGCTCGCGGCCGTCATGCCAGGCCCCGACAGAGATCAGATCTTCGCTCGGCTGCGGTCGTATCTTTTTTGGGGTAGGTCGTATTTGATGGTCGGGACCTACCCCGCAAAGTGGCCACTGATCGCTTGTGGCGGGGTAGCTCTCCCGCGCGAAAGTCGACCTACCCCAAAACAAGTGAGGACCTACCCCAAGATAGCCGCAGGACGGCAGAAGACTACACAATACGGGGACGGCGGGAAGCTGCAGAATCCGCCGGATGGCGACGGGCAATCGGGCGACAATCAGGCGGTGGATGGCCGAAGGGTAGCGGCAAGCCACGCACGGGCGGCGGGGGTCAGAGGAGGAAGAAGGCGCCGAAGGCGGCGGTGTTGGAGAAGCTCAGGCGGGCGTCGAAGGTCGGGGTCGAGCCGGCGACGGACGAGAAGCCGAGGAAGGCCAGACGGGTCGTCAGACCGAAGCCGGGCGTGATCCAGAGCCGGATGCCGGGGTACAGGCCGGCTGTCCAGGCGGAATAATGGTCATCCAGGTAGTTGTCGTACTGGAACATGCCGTCCATGAAGAGCGAGAAGCGGTCCGTCAGCGGAAGGATTCCCCGGACATAGGGCGCCAGAACAATGCTGGACGAACTGTTCTTCCGATAGCGGAATCCGACGGAAGCGCCGACCGAAACGTTGTTGCTGACCGAATAGCCGATTTCCGGCATGACCGTAAAATGGGCGCTCGTCGATGTCCCTATGCCGCCGCCGACATAGCCGCCCAGATAGACCTGTGCATGAAGCGCCGGCGCGACGGCCGCCAGCAGGAGGATGAGAAGGAAGCGACACATAAGCGGAGAGCCGTCTAGAAGAGGCCGTGGAGCTGCGCCTCGATGCGGTCGCAGATCGTGCTGAAATCTTCGGGATTCTCTTCGAAGTTGAGCTTGTCCACGTCCAGGATCAGGAGCTTGCCGTCGTGGTAACCCTCAATCCACTGCTCATAGAGGGCATTGAGCCCTTTCAGATAGTCGAGACGGATGCTGCTTTCGTATTCGCGGCCGCGTTTCTGGATGTTGCCCACCAGATGCGGGATGGAACTGCGCAGATAGATCAGCAGGTCGGGGGCTTTGACCAGCGAGACCATCAGCGAGAAGAGCGAGGCGTAGTTCTCGTAGTCGCGGGTGGACATCAGCCCCATGTTGTGGAGGTTGGGGGCAAAGATGCAGGCGTCTTCGTAGATGCTGCGGTCCTGGATGATGATCTCCTCATGCTTGTTGATCTCCACCACGTCGAGAAAGCGCTTGTTGAGGAAATAGATCTGGATATTGAACGACCAGCGTTCCATATCGTTGTAGAAATCAGCCAGGTAAGGATTGAAGTCAACCGACTCGTATTTCGGGGTCCAGTGGAAATGGTCTGCCAGCATCCGGGTGAGGGTTGTCTTGCCGCTGCCGATGTTGCCTGCGATGGCGATATGCATATTGTCCGTTCGTTTTTGGGTTTGCTGACAAAATTACAACATCTTTTCGTAATTTTGTATGTTTGAAGAAAAATTTATGGAGACAAAGACTTTCTACTTCAACCCGATCCGTGAGTGCTGCTTTGTGGCGTGGGACCAGACGGGGTCGTGCATTTTCATCGATCCGGGTTGCTACGGTGAACGGGAGCTGCAGCGGTTGAAGGATTTCGTGGCGCAGAAACAGCTCAAACCCGAAATGATATTGCTGACGCACGGCCATTTCGATCATATCCTGGGGCTGGAAGACGTGGCCCGGACCTGGGGCCTGGATGCCTGGATCCACCCGGACGACCACGAACAGATGGTCCGCTCCGGCCAGTGGTGCAGCCAGCTCGGACTGGCCTTCAAGCCGTTTACCGGAACGCTGCACGACCTCTCCGACGGCCAGGTCCTGCGCTTTGGCGAGACGGAACTTCGCGTGATCACCACGCCGGGGCACACGCGGGGCGGCGTCTGTTTCCTCTGTGAGAAGGATGCCATCCTTTTCACGGGCGACACGCTTTTTGCCGGCAGCATCGGCCGGACCGACCATCCGGGCGGCGACTACGACCAGCTGATCGAAAGCATCGACCGGAAACTGCTTCCCCTCGACGGGGACATCACCATCCTGCCCGGGCATGGGACGCCTTCTTCCATCGGCTACGAACGGGCGACGAATCCCTTCCTGCAACCTGCCTGATATGCCTGAAGGAGAAAAGATAACGATCAGCGGTGCCCGTGTCCACAACCTGAAGGACATCGACCTGGCGATTCCCCGCGACAAGCTGGTGGTCATCACCGGCCTGTCGGGCAGCGGCAAGTCGTCGCTGGCTTTCGACACGATTTGCGCCGAAGGCCAGCGACGCTACATGGATACCCTTTCCGCCTATGCCCGCCAGTTCATCGGCATCCTCGAGCGGCCCGACATCGACGAGATCAAAGGCCTGAGCCCGGTCATCTCCATCGAACAGAAGACCGTGGGCCGCAATCCCCGTTCGACAGTGGGTACCATCACCGAGATCTACGATTTCTTCCGCCTGCTCTATGCCCGTGCCTCCCAGGCCTTCTCGCCGGAAAGCGGGAAGGAGATGGTCCGCTATACCGACGAAGAGATCATCAACCTGATCCTCCAGCGCTATGAGGGGCAGAAAGTCATCCTGCTCGCCCCGCTGGTCCGCGGCCGGAAAGGACACTACCGCGAACTTTTCGTGCAATTGCAGCGCCGCGGATACAACCAGGTCCGCATCGACGGCCAGCTCTGCGACCTGAGCGAAACCGGGCCGCTGGACCGCTACAAAATCCACTTCGTGGAACTGGTGGTGGACAAACTCATCCCCCGGGCCGACGACCGGAAACGGATCAAAGACTCCGTGACCAATGCCCTGAACCAGGGCAAAGGCGCATTGGCCATCCTCTCCCTGGAAGACAACAAACTGCAGCATTTCAGCCGCAATCTGGTCTGCCCCGACACCGGGCTCTCCTACGATGTGCCGGCGCCCTATACCTTCTCGTTCAATTCGCCGCAGGGCGCTTGCCCGCACTGCCGCGGACTGGGCACCGTCGCCCGGGTCGATCTGTCGAAGATCATTCCCGACCGGAGCCGTTCCATCGCCGACGGCGGCATCGAAAGCGTCGGGGCGATGCGCGGCAATACGATGTTCCGCTATCTGGATGCCATCGCGCGCCGCTACAAATTCTCCCTCCACGCCCCCATCAGCGAGATTCCCGAAGAGGCGCTGCAAGTCATTCTCTACGGCACCGACGAACTCCTGCGGATCGGCACCGATTCCGATATGGAAATGGCCTCCTTCCCCGGCGTCCTTGCCCAGATCTCCCTGGGAGAAGAAGAGGAGAGCGAGCGCAAGAAGACCCGCAAGGAGCATTTCGTGGAAGAAATGACCTGCCCGGTGTGCGGTGGTACCCGGCTCAAGGCGGAGGCCCTCAATTTCAAGATTGACGGGAAGAATATCGCCGAAGTGTCCAATATGGACATCGATGCGCTGTACGACTGGGTCCGGATCTTGCCGGAACGCCTGTCGCAGCGGCAGATGCGCATCGCCGAAGATATCCTCAAGGAACTGGTTTCCCGCATCGGGTTCCTGAAAGACGTCGGGCTGGAATACCTGTCGCTGAGCCGCGCCACCCGATCCCTCAGCGGTGGCGAGAGCCAGCGCATCCGCCTGGCCACGCAGATCGGCTCCAAGCTGGTCAACGTGCTCTATGTGCTGGATGAGCCCAGCATCGGCCTGCACCAGCGCGACAACCGCAAGCTGATCGAGTCGCTCAAGACCCTGCGCGATGAAGGCAATTCCGTGATGGTGGTCGAGCACGACGAGGAGATGATGCGCAGCGCCGACTGGTTGGTCGATCTCGGACCGGGCGCCGGTGAAAAAGGCGGCTACCTGCTCTACAACGGCCTTCCCTCCGACATCGCGGCGGTCCCGGCCGGGCAGAGCCCGACCATCGATTACCTGCTCGGCCGCAAGCGGATTGAAGTTCCTTCGCAGCGGCGTCCCGGCAACGGGAAATATATCACCCTCAAGGGCGCCCGGGGCAACAACCTGAAAGACGTGACGCTCGACCTGCCCCTCGGCCTGCTGGTTGGCATCAGCGGCGTGAGCGGCAGCGGCAAGAGTTCCCTCATCAACGAGACGCTGATGCCCATCATCAGCAACAAGCTCTACCGCTCGAAGTATCCGGTCCTGCCCTACGACCGCATTGACGGGATCGGGAACATCGACAAGATCATCCAGATCGACCAGAGCCCCATCGGGCGCTCGCCACGCAGCAATCCGGCCACCTATACCGACGTGATGACCGACATCCGCAAGCTCTTCGAGCAGACGCCGGATGCCAAAATCCGGGGCTTCAAGGCCAACCGTTTCTCCTTCAATGTGAAGGGCGGCCGCTGCGAGGCCTGCAAGGGCGCCGGCCTGCAGTTGATCGAGATGCATTTCCTGCCCTCAGCCCAGGTGACCTGCAAGGAATGCGGCGGCCGCCGTTACAAGCCCGACACCCTGGCCGTCAAATACAAAGGAAAGAATATCAGTGAGGTGCTGGATATGAGCATCTCCCAGGCCGCAGACTTTTTTGAGCCGATTCCGGCCATCGCCCAGAAACTCCGCACGCTGGAGGAGGTGGGCCTGGGCTACCTCACGCTCGGTCAGCCCGCCACGACCCTCAGCGGCGGCGAGAGCCAGCGCCTGAAACTCTCCACCGAGCTGGCCCGCAAGGATACCGGCAATACGCTTTACCTGCTCGACGAACCCACCACCGGCCTGCACTTCGAAGATATCAAAGTGCTGATCGGCGTCCTGCAGCGGCTGGTTGACAAAGGCAACACGGTGGTCATCATCGAGCACAACCTCGATATCCTCAAATCGGTGGACTGGCTCATCGACCTCGGCCCCGAAGGCGGCCAGGCCGGTGGAACGATTGTTGCGGCGGGAACGCCCGAACAGATAGCAGCCGTCCCCGGTTCCTATACCGGACAATATCTAAAAGAAATACTATGATCAAAGAGATGTCGATGTGGCGGAATATCTTCCGCGAAAACAACGTAAGTTCCCTCAACGAGGCAATTGCCAGCGGAAAAGCCCGCTACCTGGTCAATCTGTCCGAAACCCTGCACGACCACCGCTATGCGGAGATCGCCAACCAGATTGCGGCGCGTCCCGGTGTGAAACTCGTCCTGATCGCCGGACCGTCCTCCAGCGGCAAGACGACCTCCTCCAAGCGCCTGGCCCTCCACATGCGGGTCAACGGCCTGAACCCCATCGTCATCTCGCTCGACGACTATTTCCGCAACCGGGTCGATACGCCGCTCGACGAAAACGGCGAATATGACTTTGAATGTCTGGAAGCACTGGATGTCCCTTTTCTCAACCAGCAGCTGGAGCAGTTGTTCGCCGGTGAGCGGGTCGAGATCCCAAAATATGACTTCGCCTCCGGCTCGCGCAAGTTCATCGGCCAGTTCCTGCAGTTGACGGAAAATGATGTCCTGATCATGGAAGGCATCCACGGCCTGAATCCGAAGCTTACCGCGCAGATTCCGGACGATGACAAATTCAAGCTCTATGTCTCGGTGCTCACGCCGATTTCCATCGACGAGAAGACCCGGATGTCCTCACGCGATTATCGCCTGCTCCGCCGGATGGTCCGCGACAACCAGTTCCGCGGCATGTCGGCGGAAGACACGATCCTGCGCTGGCCGAGCGTCCGCGCCGGCGAGGAGAAATACATTCATCCTTTCAAGCGGATGGCCGATGCCGAGTTCAACTCCGGACTGTTCTACGAGATTCCGATGCTCAAGTGCTACGCCGAACCGCTGCTGCAGGTCATCCCGTCCGCCTCGCCCGCCTTTGACGAAGCGCAGCGCCTGCTCGGCCTGATCCGCAGCGTCATCGCCATGACGCCGATCGACGTCCGCCACATCCCGCCGACGTCCATCATCCGCGAATTCATCGGCGGCAGCAGTTTCCATTATTGATACGGGGCGCTGCCCCGGAGGAGCGGAGCTACTTGCGGAGCCAGCGCTCGGGGTCCTGCTTGTCGGTGCCTTTCCAGAGCTGGAAGTGGAGCGAGGAGGCGTTGCCGTCGATGTCGAGCGTGCCGAGCTTGTCGCCGGTGGCCACCTTCTGTCCCGCCTTTACGCTGACCTTGGACAACTTGCAGTATAGGGTGAAATACTCCCCGTGCTGGACCAGCACACACTGATTGTAGCCGGGCATCACGAAGACACGGCTGACGACCCCGCCGAAGACCGCGAATACATCGGCTCCCTTTGTCGTCGAGAACGTGACGCCGGGATTGTCGGGCAATTTCAGATTCTTGTACACCGGGTGGTTGTGGACGCCGAAGCGCTCGGTGATGACCCCCTGCCGGACGGGCCAGGGGAGTTTGCCCCGGTTCTGGGCAAACTGGCCGGAAAGCGCCGTATCGACTTTCGTATTGTCTTTCTTCTGCTCGGTGACCGTCGCACGCAGGATCCGCTGAATCTCCTTGTTGAGGCGATCCACCTCTTTCTTCTTGGCGGCCAGGTCGTTTCGGTATTGCTTTTCGCTCTTGGCCAGGCGTTTCATGTCGGCCTGCGACTGCTTCTGCTCGTCGAGCAGCTTGCGGTATTCCTCCTCCCGTTCCGCTTTTGTCGAACGGGCTTCCTCCTTGATGGCAGCCAGTTTTTCCCGTTCTGCCTGGAGCTCCGCCTGCTTCTCCCGCATCTTGGCCGCCTGCTTCCCGACTTCGTCCGAGAGATTCCGCAGATAGGAGAAGCGCCGGTAACCCTGTCCAATGCTTTCGCTTGCGAGCAGATACATATACCAGACGCGCGTGTCGCGGTTCTTGTAGGTATTGTAGATGAGCTTGTTGTAGTAGGTTTCCAGCGTGTCGAGCTCTTTCTGGAGCCGGTTGATCTCCCGCTGCTTGGCCGTCATCTCGTCGTTGATGACGGCGATCCGCCGGTCGAGGTCGTTGATCAGCGCCTGCCGGCTCTGGGCCCGCTTGCGGATGAGCGACAGCTGCTCGGTCGTGGCCTTCTGCTTGCCGGCGATCGACTTGAGCTGGTTGTTGATGAAGCTGATCTCCTCTTCGATCTGGCGCTTGCGCTCGTTCTGCTTCGAGACATCCTGTCCGGAAGCAGCCGTAGCCAGCAGGGCCAGCGTCAGCAGGAGAAACAGCTTTTTCTTCATCGCATCAGTCCTCCTTCATGGCCGCGGCCTGGTTGAAGTAGATGGTGGCCAGGTCCTTCTCCCCGAGGGCTTCCAGCACGGTGGCGTAGTGTTCGAGGATGTCGCGGCTTTCCTTGCCGCCATAGAGCATGGCGTGCTTGAAGATGGCTTTGGCTTCGATGTCCTCCCCGAGCAGGTGCAGGATCCAGGCATAGGTGTCCAGATAGGTCGGATTGTCCGGCTCGGTGGTGATGGTCTTGCGGCTCATCTCCTTGGCTTTCTTGAGATTCTTTCCCTGCAGGGAGAGGTAGTAGGCGTAATTGTTGAGCACGGGATTGTAATCCGGGTCGATCTTGAGCGCGCGCTCATAGTATTTGAAGGCCTTCTTGCTGTCCCCCATCTGGTAGTAGATGTCACCCGCCGCGGAGCAGGTCACCTTGACGATGGTCGTGTCTTTTGCGTGGAGGCGCAGCAGGTTCTCGTAGTCATCGAGCGCTTCCTGGTATTTCTTCAGCTGGCTGTTGGCGATGGCCCGCATCTGGATGGCGTCCGGGTTGGTGGGGAAGCGGCTGATGACGTCCGAGGCCTTTTCAGCCAGCGGCTGCCAGGCCTGCTGGTAGTAGAGCAGGATGAGGTACTGGAGGGCGGCATCCGTGCTTTCGGGATGCTGTTCCATGTTCTGCCGCATCACTTCGATGGCCAGGTGGGGCCGGCCCGTCCGGTAATAGTAGCCGCCGATCAGTCCGTTGATGGTGCTGTCGGTGGGGTGGGCGGTACGCAGGTCCAGCATCATCTGGTCGAAGTCTTCAGGGAAGGTTCTGACAAACTGCGGATTGGATATCATCTGCTCGACCTGGGCAGCCTTGGCTTCGGGCTGGACATACGGGTCGCGCATCACATGCGCAAGGCTGGCGAAGAAGTTGTCGTACTGGCGGAGCACCTGGTAAACCCCGGCTTTGCCGTACCAGGCCGGCGTGTAGTCCGGCTCGAGTTCCAGCGCCTCGTCGTAGTAGCGCAGGGCCAGGGTGTCGCGGTAGGTCGTGGCGTAGAAATCACCCAGGACCGAAGCGATGCGGGGAGACTTGCAGGTCTCGAAATAGTCGGCCAGGCCGGTATAGATGCTGTCGGGATTGGCATTGGGGCGCTTGAGCAGCAGTTCGGTGCGGGTCAGGCCCACAATCTCGCTCTTCCCCTTGAGGGTGTCGATCTTGTCGAGCATGGCAAGGGCATTGTCGATGTCGTTGTCCGAAAGATAGACATTGACCAGGTCGAAATACAGGTCGCTCCGTTTGGGATTGTTTTCAGCCAGTTCCTCCAGCATCGGGACGGCGAGTTCCTGCCGTTCGGAGCGGAGATAGAACATGGCCAGGGCATATTTGTACCAGAAATTGTCCGGCGACAGGGAAATGGCCTTCTTGAACCAGCTCTCCGTCTCCAGGTCGCGGCTCCGGTCGGATGCGCAGATGGCAGCGACATAGTAGCAGGCCGCATCGTTCGAAGGATTCTCCTGCAATTCCTCCCGCAGCAGTTTCAGGGCCTCGGCCGTATCGCCCTGCTGATAATATTTCAAGGCATCGATATACTTGGCAGACTGGGCCTGGAGGCCGAAAGACGCACACAGGAAGAAAAACGCCAGCACGAATACGCGCAAAAATCTTGAACTCTCCATCTTTTTTTCTAAATTCGTTACAAAAATAGTGGTTTACCACTGAACAAAAAACAAACCAAAAAAAAATTTGCAGGGGGAACGCAACATTCCGCCCCCTTTGTGCATCTATAGAAAGCAGCGATGAAGGAAACGGCCACATATACCGAAGCGGAGCTGATTGCCGGCTGTGTCCGTGGTGACCGCAATGCGCAACGGCAGCTGTACGAGCGCTATGCATCGCTGATGTACCCGGTCTGTGTGCGGTACCTGGGACGGGAAGATGCGAAAGATGTACTGCAGGACGGTTTCCTGACGGTTTTCGACAAGATCGGGACCTATAAGGGAGAAGGCTCTTTCGAAGGATGGATGCGGAAGATTTTCGTCAATGCCTGCCTGATGCGTATCCGCAAGAGCGATGCGCTGCGCTTTACGGAAGACATTGTCGAGTCGCCCGAACTGGGCGGTGTGGAAGAATACGGTGTGCTGGAGCAGATCGGTTCCCGGGAGATCCTGGACCTGATCGCCCAGTTACCGACGGGACTGCGGAGCGCCTTCAACCTCTTTGCGCTGGAAGGCTGTTCCCATGCGGAAGTCGCCAAGGCGCTCGGAATGACCGAGCAATCCTCGCGCTCCCAGGTGAGCCGGGCCCGGAGCCTGTTACAGAAGAAGATAAAAGAGTTATATAATGGAAAGAAATGAATTCGACAAGCTGCTGCGCGACCGTCTGGAAGGGGTGTCCCTTCCGGCGCCTGATGTCTGGGAAGGCATCAGCGCGGGACTGGCACGCAGGCATCGCCGGGTGATTCTGCGCCGCTTTGCGACGGGTGCCGTCGCGGCCGCAGCCGGCCTTGCCGCCGCACTGCTTGTATTCCGGGGCCCGCAGCCGGGCCGGCAGGCCGAAGCGCCGGTGCGCTTTGCACACGCCGTGCAGCCGGCCGCCCCGCAGGAGCCAAGCGCCGCTCCGGTGCGGGACATCGCCCCGATCGCCGAACAGATTGCCGCCTTTACCAAAAACCAGGTCACCGCGCAGGCCACCGCCCAGAAAGCGGCCGAGCCCGCAGCCGCCGGCACTGCGAAAACCGACGCCACTGCGCCTGCTGACGCCGTTTCACCGGTCACCGATTCGCCCGCTGACGCCACGAAGCCCGCCGAGGTCACTTCGCCCGTCGAAGTGCAGCCCGTCGTCAACCCCGACAAGCCGGCTGACACCCGGGAGCCCGGCCAGCTCACGCAAAACGATCTCCCCGCCGATTTCTGGCGCGAAGACACCCCCGATTCCAGAACACACACATCGCAAATCTCCATACTATCAAACCTGACTACTGTCGCATCCGATGACGACCTGATCTACAAGGCCGCGCCGATGCACAGTTCCTCGCAGACCGGCAACCGCGCCGCATCTGCCGTCGAACCGGTCTCCGGTTCGCCGAAGTTTTTCTCCCCGCTCAGCCTGGGCCTGCAGCTTACGCTTCCGCTCACCGACCGTTTCTCGGTCTCCAGCGGTCTGACGTACACCTATCTGGTATCCCAGTACGACATGCTGGTCGACAAGGTCCGTTACGACGGCGCCTACAACCAGCTGCACTATCTGGGCATTCCGGTCTCGTTCTCCTGGCATTTTGTCCAGACGCCTTCGTTCGGCTTCTATGCATCGGCCGGCGGCGCCGTGGAGAAATGCATCGCCCAGCGCTACGTTTTCGCCAGCAATACGCTCCGCGAGAAAGTCGGAGGGCTGCAATGGTCGGCCCGCGTCGGGCTGGGTGCCGAATACTGGTTCGTCCCGCGCATGGGCCTGTATTTCGATCCGAGCCTGGTGTATTACTTCGACAACAGCCAGCCGCTGAGCATCCGCACGCAGCAGCCGCTGCAGGCACGCTTCGAAGTGGGTCTCCGATTCAAGCTCTGAAAACACACATTTTTTTGATTTTTTTGGAAAACGGTTAATCTTCTAACCGTTTTTTTTATTGCAGAGCAGGCCGCTTATCTTTGCAGGGTAACCAAAACAAGACAAGCGTATGCTCAACAAGTGTTATTGCGCCACCTGCATCGGAGTCGAGGCGGTGGTGGTGACGGTCGAAATCGATCTTTCGACCGGGATCGGGATCCACCTGGTTGGATTGCCCGACAGTGCGGTGCGGGAGAGTCTGCTTCGCGTGATAACAGCCCTCACTTCCTACGGATTCCGGATTCCGGGCCGTAAACTGGTGGTCAACCTGGCGCCGGCCGACATCCGCAAGGAGGGGTCGGCCTACGACCTGGCCATCGCGCTCGGCCTGCTGGCCGTTTCCGAACAAGTGTCCCTCGTGGACTGCGACCGTTTCGTCATTATGGGCGAACTGGCACTCGACGGGCGGATCCGGCCGGTGACCGGCGTCCTGCCCGTGGCCCTGCAGGCCCGGGCCGATGGCTTCCTGGGCTGCATCTTTCCCGCCGATTCGGCCCGGGAAGCCTCCGAAGTCGAGGGACTGGCCGTTTATGGCGTCTCCACCCTGGGCCAGGCCATCGAAGTCCTGACGCGGCGGGAGGAATGCAGTCATCTGCGGGTCCGTCCTGCCGGCCAGGAAGCGGCCTTCCAGCCTTCCGGCAATGATTTCCGGCAAGTCCGCGGGCAACATGTCGCCAAGCGCGGAATGGAGATCGCGGCGGCCGGCGGCCACAATCTCATCCTGGTCGGCAGCCCGGGCAGCGGCAAGAGCCTGATGGCCTCCTGCCTGCCTTCCATCCTGCCGCCGATGTCGCGCGATGAGGCCATCGAGACGGGCAAAGTCTATTCGGTCGCGGGCCGGGGTGTCCGGATCGGCGGGCTGATGCGCGAGCGGCCCTTCCGGGCGCCGCATCACAGCGCCAGCCTGGTGTCGTTCATCGGCGGCGGTCCGCAGGCGGGGCCGGGCGAGATCAGCCTGGCCCACAACGGCGTGCTCTATCTCGATGAGATGGCCCAGTTCCCGCGCAGCTTGCTTGATGCCCTCCGCCAGCCGATGGAGGACGGACGGGTCACCATCTCACGGGCGCGCTACAAAGTCGATTATCCGGCCGATTTCATGCTGGTCGCGTCGATGAATCCCTGCCCCTGCGGCTATTTCGGCGACGAGGCCGGCCGCTGCACCTGCTCGCGGGGAGCCGTCGAGGGCTACCTCTCGCGGATATCGGGTCCTTTGATGGATCGGATCGATCTGCAAGTGGCGGTCCGCAGCCTGTCGGCCGTCGAACTGCTGGGGATTTCGTCGTCCGAGGGCAGCGGACTGCCATCGTCCGAGGGCAGCGGGCTGCCGCGGGAGGAGCCCAGCGCGGCCATCGCCGCGCGCGTCGCCCGCGCCCGCGCCGTCCAGACGGCCCGTTTTGCCGATGAGGCCATCCACACCAACGCGGCGATGAACGCCCGGCTCATCGAGCGTTTCTGCCCGCTGTCCGACGACTGCCGCCGGACGCTCCGGAACATCCTGGACCGGATGGGCCTGTCGGCCCGCGCTTACACCCGTATCCTCAAGGTCGCCCGCACCATCGCCGACCTTGCCGGCATCCCCGACATCCAGCCCGCCCATCTGCTCGAAGCCGCCGGCTTCCGCTTCCTCGACCGCCGCCGGATCTTCGATTGACAAATGGGCTATGGCACTCGTGAACGCTGTCGTGCGGGAGATGCCGGACGGATCGTCCCGTCGCGTATTTCCTTTTCATCTAAGCCTTGAAGGCCTGGGGAAAGCCATCATCTGCCGTGATGAGAAGGATTACGACATTCTGGTCAAATATGTGTTTCTCTGTGCACTGAAGAAAAATGTGCGGGTTGTCACCTATGTGGTCGTTTCAAATCATCTGCACGTTATCCTGCTGGCCGAGAATTCAGAACAGGCAAAAGCTTTCGGGGATGAAATCCGCCGTCGATATGCCATGTGGTTCAGTCATCGGTATCACGAACGGAAACTGTATCACAACAAGTGTGTGGATGTCCAGCGGATTGACACCGACTGGTATCTTCGCAATGCGATTGCCTATGTGTTTCGGAATGCACTTGAAAACAGCGATAATCTGGAACGGTACCCGTGGTCCGGATATCGAGCCTGTTTCAGTGGAGGAAGGAGCATGGTATGGTGCCGTCCCGTATCCTCGTTGACAAAACGGGAAACGGAATCGCTTTTCCATACAAACGACACGATTACCGATACCAAATGGCTCATCAACGCGCAGGGCTGTTTGGAGCCTGTCAGCACCTGCGATTACACCTATGTCGAAGAGGCGTTCAATGGTTCCCAGGCGTTTCTGTTGAAAACAATCGGAACGGTGAATATGGCCGAGATGCAAGAAAAACTTGTTGACGGCCCCCGGACGCGAACGTTTGACAGCGATTTCTTCAAACAAGTGAACGAAGTCAGCGAGCGCTGGTTCAAGAAAGTCATCTCCGCCCTTTCCCTGACCGAGAAAATCCGCCTGATCCCATATGTTTGGCGAACCACAAATACGTCCGTTTCTCAATTAGCCCGTACTTTCGGACTGGATCGGGAAAAAGTCGCGGAAATCGTGAAAAGAAATCGGTAATCGGTAGTTTTGGGGTAGGTCTCTGGTAGTTTTGGGGTAGGTCGACTTTCGCACGGGAGACCTACCCCGCCATAAACGATCAGTGGCCATTTTGTGAGGTAGGTCCCGGTCATAAACTTCGACCTACCCCAAAAAAGATACGACCGCAGCCGAGCGAAGGGCGGAGCCGCGGAGCCCGGCCGAAGGCAGGACTATTCGGAGATGCCCATCAGGCGGCGGATTTCGGTTTTGGCGGCTTTCCAGCGGGGAATGTCGATCTTGGTGCCGATGACCTCCACGACTTTGGCCGCCAGGGCGGAGCCCACTTCGCCGCAGGTTTTCAGCGGCATGCCGCCTGCGTGTGCGTAGAGGAAACCGGCCGCATAGGTGTCGCCGGCGCCCGTCGCATCGACGGCCTCGCCCGGCCAGGCGTCGATGAAATGGAACTCGTCGCCGCTCTGGATCATCGACCCGTCCTTGCCGATTTTCACCACCGCGATACGGGCCATTTCGGACATCGCCTGCAGCGCCTCGCGCGGCGGGCGGTGCGTGAAGGCCGCCGCCTCCGTCTCGTTGGCGAAGACGATGTCGATGTAGTTCTTGACAATGTCCTGCAAGAACACAATGTTGGATTCCACGACATTGTAGGACGCCATGTCCAGCGAAATGATCATGCCGCGCTCCTTCCCCATCTCCACCGCGCGGCGCACCAGATTCTGGTTCTGGACCAGATAGCCCTCAATGTGCAGATAATCGTAGCCCTCAAAATACGAGGGCTTCAGATCGTCGGGTTCCAACTCCAGGGCCGCGCCCAGATAGGTCGCAAACGTACGGTCGGCATTGGGCGCGGTGATGAAGACCATCGCCCGGCCGGAAGCCGCCGTGCCCACCAGCAGGTTCGACTTGATGCCGTTCTGCATCTGCGACTGGCGGAAGAGCGAGCCCAACTCGTCGTCCCCCACCTTGCCGATATAGCCCGAGGGCATTCCCAGGATGGCCGTCGCCGAAACCGTGTTGGCGGCCGAACCGCCCGCGACATACTGCACCCCGATCTGCTTGAGATCGGCCCAGATGGTATTGCCGGTGGTGGCATCCACATGCTGCATGCTGCCCAGCGGCAGATTGTATTTCTTGAGAAGCGTATCGTCGGGAAGGACCGCCAGAATGTCGGTCAACGCATTCCCGATACCAAGAATAGATTTCTTCATACCGTTTTCGTTTTCAGTTTTCTGCGATAAATTGCCCAGCTCACGAGCGAAATCAGGCCGCAGAGCAGCATCTGCACGATCTGCGACTCATGGGAAAGCGTGGCGAAGATCAGCCCCGTGGACTTGTCGAAGCCATAAACCGGCACCAGGGTCATCGAAACGATGAAATGATAGGCGCCGAAACCGCCCTGCACCGGGACGACCCAGCCCAGCGAGCCCACGACCATCAAGAACAACGCGTCGAAGCCCGTCATTGCATCGGCGGCCGGGAAAGCCCGGATGGTCCACAGGCTGGTCAGCCAGTAACCGACCCAGATGATCAGCGTATAGGCGAAGAATGCCCATTTGCGGTCCATCTTGAAAGCCGCCTTGATGCCGTCGGCCAGCCCCCGGAAGAACTTGAGGAACGCCGCACCCGCCTTGCTCCGGGCAAGCTGCTCCCGCCGGGCCCGGATCAGGAAGACCAGGGCGACCAGCACGGCCAGGACGATCAGCACGATCCAGAACCAGCCGATCTGCATCGAGCCGGCCATCGGCCGGAACATCTTCTCCACGAGAAAATCGCGGAAATGCCCGATGAAAAGCAGGGGAACGACCGCCAGCAGCATGCAGAGCAGGTCCCAGGTCCGTTCGATGACCACCGTTCCCAGCGCGCCTTCGAACGAAGCCTTGCGCGTCTCGCCGATCAGGCCGCAGCGCACCACTTCCCCCGAACGCGGGAAGGCGATGTTCGACAGGTAGCAGATGGCGTAGGCGTCGTAGGTCTCCCGCCGGGTAATGGGCTTGTCCCCTACCCGGATGGATTCCAGCTGGATCCGCCAGCGGTTGCCCCGAAGCCAGGTAATCAGCCACTGGAGCGCGATGGTGGCGACGATCCAGCCCCAGCGGCAGTTGCGCAGGCCCTCCACGAAATCGCTCCATTTGACGCCCCGGAAGGCGAAATACAGGAGCACGGCCACCAGGCCGAGCAGGAGGACATACTTGAGGACGGTCTTTACGCGGGCATCCATCGGCTAGCGGGCCCAGAGATTGCGCGGATACAGTCCCTTGTCAATCAGTTCACCGATCTTCGACACGACGAAGGGACGGTCTTCCTTGTAGGTGACGCCGAACCATTTGGCATCGCATTCCAGCACCTTGAAGGAGGCGTCTCCCCGCTTGATGAGGATATCGGCCACATAGGGGATGAAGAACTCGGCCTTGGGATTGGTCCGGACGGCCTCGGAATCGAGGAAAACCTTGAACAATTCGTCGGAATAGGCGAAATAATCGGGGGTGAAGCCCCAGAAATTCATCGACACCACGCTGTCTTCCGATACTTCGTAATCCGTACCGTTCTCGGCATAGTACACCTTGCCGTCAGCTTTCCGCTGGATCGCGGTCCGCTCGGTGACCTCGGTCAGGCAGGCGTTGGCATCGGCCCGGCAGATACCGCGCGAGACGCTGCCGAAATCGGACAGGGTGTTCTTCAGATAGTAGCCCACCAGGGCATACTGTCCCTTCTTTCCTTCGACGCCGCGCAGGAAATCGGCCACGGCCTGAAAGCCCGAGCGTCCGTAGAAGTCGTCGGAGTTGATCACGGCGAAAGGCTCGTGGATGACGTCGCGCGCCATCATGACGGCATGGTTCGTTCCCCAGGGCTTCTCGCGGCCTTCCGGGACGCGGTAGCCTTCGGGCAGGCAGTCGAGCTCCTGATATACGAACTCGACGTCGATCTGTCCGCCGAAGCGCTCGGCGCTGTAGATCTTGCGGAACGCATCGGCGAAGGAGTGCCGGATCACGAACACGACCTTGCCGAAGCCGGCCTGGATGGCGTCATATATGGAATAATCGATGATCGCCTCGCCCGAGGGGCCGAGGCCGTCCATTTGTTTGAGGGAGCCGTAGCGGGAACCCATCCCGGCGGCCAGTACCAAAAGTGTCGGTTTCATCTATCTGAATTCTAAAATGGCGGCAGTGCCGGGGGCGACGCTGTAGGCCTCGTCCACCCGCACCTTTTCGCCGGTTATGATATTCTTGCCTCTTTGCGGATATTTCGCGGTGACTTCCAGGAAATGGTTCCAGTCCACCTTATAGTCTTCTTTCCCGCCGTTGAGAATCACCATCACGGCCTCTTTCTTTCCGGTCCGGAAATAGACATAGACATTGCGGGAATCGGGGCGGAAATGGAGGAATCCGCCTTTGGTGACGGCCTCCGAGGTCTTCCGCCAGGTGAAGAGGTCGGCCACGTAGCGGTGCAGGACGATCTGCGAACGCGTGAACTTGCCCCAGGGCATATCCACCCGCTCCTGCGAGTGCCCGACCGTTCCGTCGGCGCTCGTCAGGCCGTATTCATCCCCGTAATAGAGCTGCGGCACGCCGCGCATGGTCGCCAGCAGGGCGTAGGCCATCTTGATCTTTTCGGGATCGCCGCCCAGTTCGTGGGCCAGGCGCGCCGTATCGTGGTTGCCCAGGAAAATCAGGATGTCGGACGGATCGTCGTAAAGGCGGTCCAGGGCAAGCGAGTTGTAGATGCGCAGCATGCTCGGTTCCCAGGAAGTCCCGTCCTGCGTCAGCGCGGAGAGCGTGGCGAAGGTCAGCGGGAAATCCATCACCGAAGGGAGATTGGAGTTGTAGCCGTCTTTCTGCCGGGCCCCTTCCCAATAGGCGCAGGAAGCCACGTCGCCGAACCACACCTCGCCCACGATGTTCAGGTTCCGGTACTCCTCGCGGATGCCTTTCGTCCAGGCGGCGATGCCCTGCTTGTCGGAGTACGGGAAGGTATCCACGCGCAGGCCGTCGAGATCGGCCCATTCCACCCACCAGACCGTCATCTGGAGCAGATACTGCCGCACCAGCGGATCGGCCAGGTTCATGTCGGGCATCGTGGTGTCGAACCAGCCCTTGACGCAGCTTTCCTTGTCCACTTCGGCCGCGTGCGGGTCGCTGTGCGTGGTCATCGCGGCATTGGTGCGGATGAGCCGCTCCCCGCCGCGCTTCAGGTTTTCGGGATAGTTGATCCAGGTCCGCGAGGGCAGGCTCTTCATCCACCAGTGTGCGGTTCCGCAGTGGTTGGGCACCACGTCCATGATGACTTTCAGCCCCTTGTTGTGGGCTTTTTCGACGAAGGTCCGGTAGAGTTCGTTGCTGCCGTAGCGCGGGTCGATCTGGTAGTAGTCCGCGCAGGCGTAGCCGTGGTAGGAATAGCTCGACTCGTTGTCGAGCAGCAGCGGCGTGGACCAGATGGTGGTCGCGCCGAGCTTGTAGATGTCGTCCAGATGGTCGATGATGCCCTGGATATCCCCGCCGTGGCGGCCGCCCAGGTTCTTGGGATCGGCCTTTTCCGCCGTGGCGGACGAACTGTTGTTCTTTGGATCGCCGTTGGCGAAGCGGTCGGGCATCAGCAGATAGACGGCGTCGGCGGGGCCGAAGGACTCGCGCCGTGCCGAGCCTTTGCGGCGCTTGAGCAGCTCGTAGTCAAAGTCGAACTGCCGGCCGTCCGGGGTGATTAGGTTGAAAGCATAGACACCGGGCTTGGCCAGGTCGGAAATCCGGACGTCCACGAAGAGATAGTCGGGATTGTCGGTCGAGGTCACTTTGGTGACCGAAATGCCTTTCACCGAAGCGTCCGTCGTGACCTTCGCATCGTGGATATCGCGGCCATGAAGCATCAGCTGCAGGTCGGTATGCATCCCCACCCACCAGCAGGGCGGTTCGATGCGGTCCAGCGATTCGGCGCCAAGGGCCGTCGTGCAGAGCATAGCCAGGCAGAAAAGCAGGAACTTATTTCTCATTTTCGAACTCGCTTTCGTCACAGTCGCCGAAGCAGTCGCCCACGCTGAAGATGATATGGTAGCCATGGGCCGGCAGCGTGAACTCGCTGTCGGAGGTCACCAGGTGATTCTCCACCTTGTAGGTCACCACTTCGTCGGAGAAGTTGAACATCGCCAGGCACATGTCGCCCAGGGTCTCGCGCTCGAAAGCGAAGATCTGCTGCGGATGGTCGGTCGGAAGGACGGCCATCGTGCCGCCCTGCGGCGCCGCCCACAGGCAGGCGTGCGCATCGCGCAGTTCGATGAGTTCCTTCAGCAGGACATCCATCCCCTGGGGGTCCACGCTCCAGTCGATCGGATCTTTTTCAAAGAATTCCAGGCGCTTGGGCAGGCAGACCTCGTCGCCGTTGTACAGCATCGGAATGCCCGGGACCAGGAAGCTGAGCACCGTAAACTGCTTGAGCGAAGGGCCGAACATCTCGAGATTGGTGCCCGACCAGGAGTTCTGGTCGTGGTTGGAGATGAAGTTCATCGCCAGCGTGCCGGCCGGCATCCCGGTCGAATCGGCGTAATTCACATAGAAATCGGCCAGGTCTTCGGCGTCCTTCTTGCCGGCGGCTATGTCATACCACAGGTGCATCTGCTGCCAGGCGTAATAGGCATCGAACGCATCCACCTGAAGTTCAGGCTTCTCGGCCTCAGCCAGGAAGAAGAGGCTGTCCGGATGCTGGGCACGGAAATCAGCAAAGGCCTTGTTCCAGAAATCGGTCGGTACCTCGCCTGCCACGTCGCAGCGGAAACCGTCCACGCCGCGGTCGATCCAGAACTGCATCTGCGACTCCATGGCCGCATAGACTTCGGGATGGTTCACATAGTCCAGATGGGCGATGTCGGTCCAGTCGTACTGCGTGGCCAGGTTGCCCAGCGAATCCAGGTGATACCAGTCCCGGTGCTCGCGGGTCCAGGCGTGGTCGCGGCCGGTGTGGTTGGCCACCCAGTCGAGAATCACCTTGAAACCTTTTTCGTGGGCGGCGGCCAGGAAGTGGTCGAAGTCTTCCAGCGTGCCGAATTCCGGGTTGACGGCGCAATAGTCCTGGACGGCATAGTAGCTGCCGAGCGTGCCTTTGCGGCCTTCCACGCCGATCGGGTGGATGGGCATCAGCCAGAGGATGTCCACGCCCAGTTCCTTGAGGCGGTCAAGCTGCGGTTCGACGGCGGCGAAAGTGCCTTCCGGGGAGAACTGCCGCACATTGATCTGATAAATCACGGCGTTGCGGACCCAGTCGGCATGCCGCACGTTCGTAAAATTCCCTTCCGGAGCCGGCGCACGATGGCAGGCGGCCAGGCACAGGATCGAAAGCAGGATCGAAAGTGTCTTTTTCATATCGGTAATTTAATTGATGATTGCAAAGGAACGGGGTTCAACCGCCACGGAGACGCGCTGCCTACCGTGGGAGGTGATGCCTTGCGGCAGCGTAAGCGTCACCTGCCGGGTGTCGGTGCCCTTGTTCAGGACGGTGACGACCGCCTCGCCCATATAGGAACGCGACCAGGCCATCACGTCCTTGTCCACGTACAGGAGCCGGTAGTCGCCGTAAATGAGCGGCATCGAGCTGTTGTGCAGCGCGGCCAGGTGCTTCGTCTGTTCCAGCACCGTCTTCTCGGAGGAATTCAGTTCGTCGCCGAACTGCATCCAGCGCCGGTTGTCCGGATCATTGGCGCCCGGCTGCCCGAATTCGTCGCCGTAATAGATGCAGGGCACGCCCGGAATCGTGAAATTGAGCGCGTGGAGCATCTCCAGATAGCGGTAGCCCTTCGGATCGGAGACCCGGATGTCCCGTTTCCAGCCGGCCAGTTTCTGGTCCTCGCCGGGACGGAATTCACCGCTGGCCAGACAGACATAGCGCGGCCGGTCGTGATTGCCGGTAATGTTGCCCATCAGGTGATGCGACCCATAGACGGCCAGGTCTTCGGCGATGCGCCGGGCAAGTCCTTCAAAGGAACCGTCCTGAGCGGTCGTCGCCCAGATATAGGTATCGTACACGTTGAAGTCGAACTGCGCATCCTCCATGCCGGGTTTCACATAGGAATTGATCAGCTCCGTGGAGCCGTAGGTCTCGCCGATCTGGTAGAAGCTGCGGCCGGGCAGGCTGTCGTACAGCTTGCGGGTGAGCATCCGCCAGTATTGCTCGGGAACATGCTTGGTGGCGTCGTGGCGGAAACCGTCGAAATCGAAATGCTGCATCCAGAAGAGGGCCGAGTCGGTGAGCTGGGCACAGATGTCGGCGCGCTCCAGGTCGAGCGTCGGGATATGGTCGTCAAACCAGGTGGTCAGGCGGAATTCGTCGTAGAGCTGCCGGTTCGGCCGGCCGTCCGGGGTCAGGGAAGGCGTGGTCCAGTCGGGATGGGCGGTAAGCGTCGGGCTGTCGATGTGCATGTGGTTGGACACATAGTCCAGAATCACGTTCTTGCCGTCCTGATGGGCCTTGTCGAGCAGTTCGCGGAGTTCGGCGTCCGTACCGTAGCGCACATCCACGGCGGTGGCGTAATAAGGCCAGTAGCCGTGGTAGCCGCTGAACTTCGTCTCGGGATCGTGGATCTGGCCCCAGGCGTCCCAGGGATTCTGGGTGATGGGCGACAGCCAGAGGGTGGTCACGCCCAGCGAATCGAAATAACCGCTCTCCAGGGTCTTCGTCACCCCGGCCAGGTCGCCGCCCCAGTAGTCCACCTTGTGGTTTACCATCGGTGAATTGAGGGGCATGTCATTGTCCGTGCGGCCGTTGACGAAGCGGTCGATCATCAGGGAATAGAGCACCTGCGCGTGCTTGTCCGTCCGCTTGAGCTGCCCGGCATCGCGCATCACTTTGCCGTAGCACAGGGGCACGAGGATGTCGTTGCCGATGCCGCCCGGGCCGGCAGAGAAGGCGCGGATGTAGGAGCGCTCCATCTTCCGCGCATTCTCCGGCACGGTGATTTCCAGTTTCGTGCGGTCGATCACGCCGATGCCGTGCTCCTTGTCAAGTACGGTGTTCTGCCAGAGCACCAGCACGTCGTCCACGGCATTTTCGATCAGGATGTAGAAATGGTCGTCTTTCCCCTCCACCGGCGCCGTGGTGATGAAGGGAGCCGGGACCGTATCGCAGGCCGCCAGCCGCTGCGGCAGGCAGTTCTTGACGACCAAAGCGCCTTTCTGCCCCTTCGAAGGGATATCCAGATAGGTCAGCAGCGGCTGGTCCACGGTCGTTACCAGCCGGAGCGTATCCATCTCTTCACGCAGGGGAAAATAGTCGCGGACGATGACCTGCATCGTATCGTGCTGTGCCAGGCAGGGGCTCGCCAGGGGCGCCTGGTCAAAGAGCGGCATCGGGGCCACTTTCACGCCCCGGCCGCAAGCTGCGGCCACGAGCAGGACCAGAAGAAAAGACAATTTGCGCATGATGAATCGGTTATTGGAGGAAAACGGCGGAGGCGTAGGGGCCAAGGGCGAGCGAGCCGTTGGCGGCCGTCACCGTGCCGTTGGAAACAATCAGTTTATCGGTCGTATAGCCACTCAGGGTGATCACGGGGGCGCCGTTTCCGAAATTGTGCGCCACCAGGACGGTCTGGCCCTCGCAGCTCATCTTCCAGAGCGCGACGGTGTTATTGGGGCTGGCAACGGCTTCGATTTCGCCCTGTGCCAGGGCTTTCCAGGCATTGCGGGCCGCGGCGAAGTCGCGGTACATGCGCAGCAGCGAAGCCGGGTTCTGCTGCTGGGCTTCCACCGAGATGTCGGCCGAGAGCATGGCGTTGTCCACCTTTCCGCTCAGCGCCGCGGCAGGGACGCTTCCCGTCCGGGTCCATTTGATGGGGGCGCGGACATATTCGTCGCCGCCGCTCTTGGTTCCCCAGTAGCCGAGTTCCTCACCCTGGTAGATGAAAGGCTTGCCCGGCGAGGTAAGCAGTACGGCGGCCGCCAGCTTCTCCTTGGCCAGGTCGCGGCCCAGGTCGTTGGCGAAGCGGTCCTGGTCGTGGTTCGACAGGAAGATGGCATCGATGAAATCGCTGCGGTAGCCGCGATAGGCGTTGCGGAAACCGGTGATCGTCGATGCGAAGTCGTTGCCCTTGTTCTTGTTGATACGGTCTTTGAGGGTGAAACCGTAGTAGAAGTCGAAGTTGGAAGGCAGTCCTTCGAAATAAGGCGCCATCTGCTGTGCATTGTCCATCCAGGCCTCACCGACCATGTAGATGTCCCCGCTCCCGCCGTTGGATTTCCAGGTGCTGTTGCAGCGGTCGTACCACTGCTTGAGGAACGATACGTTGGCGGCGGTCTGGTTCTGGTAGATCCAGATCACGGCATCCAGGCGGAGGCCCGCGATGCCCATCCGGATCCACTTGTCGGCTGCCGACGCCAGCGCCCTGAAGGCCGGCGACTCGGACGCTTTGGCATACGGGCCGTAGTTCAGGTCGGGCATCGACTGGTCGAAGCTGGCGAAATAGAAGACCGAGCTGCCGCCGAAGATGATGTCCGCGGCCGTGGAATTGTTGATGCTGTAGGCCGTGCCGAATTCCAGGCCCCTGCCGTTGCCGCCCCATTTGGTTCCGCCGTCCCAGCTGGTGGTGGAGGTGCGGATGAGGAAGCCCCAGGACGAATCGAAGTCGATCGTGATCTCAAAGAGGTTGGACCCGGTCTCATAGAGTCCGGCCAGTTTCCCATCGCCGTAGTAGAGCCATTTCGAGGCGGAGCCGTTGGAAGACTGGGCGGCGTCTGTCGTCTGGGTGACGGTAATGGTCTTTTTCGACCAGTCGAGCCTGAAGTGGAGCCGGCCCTTGTAGCCGATGTCGCCCGAACTGACGGCGTGCCACTGGCCCATGCCCGGCGAAGTGGCGCCGGCGTAGTTGTCGATCTTGCCGGCGGCTACGTCTGCCGTCGGATTTTCAGAGAATACGTAGTAGTCCCGGTACGGACTGGACGCGTCGCTGCGGGCCGCCTTGAACCAGCCATTCTCGATGCCCGAGTGGTTGAGCACGAAGTCGAGGTAGATGCCGATATTCTTGGCCTTCGCCTTGCTGATCAGGTCTTTCAGGTCGGCTTCCGTGCCGAGTTTCGCGCTGACGGACTCGTAGTCGCTCACGTTGTACCCGTGATAGGAAGAGGATTCGTGGATGGGCGAAAGCCAGAGGGCCGTGGCGCCCAGGCTGTCGAGATAGTCCAGGTGCTGGGTGATGCCCTTGATGTCGCCCCATCCGTCGCCGTCGCTGTCGGCGAAACTATAGACGTTGAGCTGATAGGTGATGCCGGAGAGTTTGGCTGTGGATGCCTGTTTCCGCCAGGAATCATCCTTTCCGTCGGAGCCTCCCTTGTCATCGGGCTCGACGGACGGGCAGGCGGTCAGCAGCAGGGCCGCCAATGCCAGAACAAAGATGTGTGCGATTCGTTTCATCATAACCTTCAAAGATACAGAAATGTCTGAAAATATCCAAAATAATACGGGCTCCGCTTGCACTGGTTTGCCGATACGCCCCTTGCGCAAAAAGATAACATTTTATTGTTTTGTTATCAGATTTTGCTATATTTGCAAAAAATACAAAGCGATGAGCACAGCAACACCCCGCACCGGAAAAGTCCAGACCATTCTCCGGATGAGTGCTGAGACCTACGAAGCCATCCGCCGCGCCGCGCGACGGAGCGGCCGTTCCTTCAACCGCTACGCGGTCGAAACCCTGGAAGAGGCCGCCAACCCCAAGCCAATCAAGAAGTATCGGCTGGAAGACATTCAGTCAAACCCTGTTTTGGAGTCTTTCATTGTCCCCTCCTTGAAGTTCACAAAAGAAGAAATCGAGGCCGACTACAAACTCCAAAGAATTCTTAGGAAAGAGCTATGAAAAGGGTTTTTCTTGATACAAATGTTCTGTTGGACGGGCTGGACGCCCAAAGAGAACAGCATCCGTGGGGGCAAATGCTTCTCACGTTGTCCCAGGATGGCGCTATCAAAGGCATCACCTCAACACAATGCCTGGTTGATTTTTCATATCTTTATACAAAAGGACAAAAAGCGCGTGTTTCCGAATTGAGGGATCTCATCCAGGATTTGAACAACATCCTCACCATTCAGGATACGACCCGCTATGATCTCCTGCTGGCAGCCACGCATTATAGAGATGACTTTGAAGACGCCGTCCTGGCGGCTGTCGCTCTCAGTGCAGACTGCGACGTCATTGTCACACGGGACAAGGATTTCGACGATCCCTTCGGCCTGCCGATCGTCAGTCCCGACGAGTTCTGCCGGGAATACATCGAGGAATAAAAAGATACCCGGGTCGTTGCCGGCCCGGGTATCTCATTGCATAAGGAACGCTTACTGCTTGGTGATGACCACCGACTCGGAAGCCGGCGTGTATTTCACCACATACGTCGCGCTCTCCGGCACATTGATGTTGTTGCCGGGGCCCGTGACGGTAAACGCTTCGCCGGAGGCGAAGCTGAAGCCCGGTTCGCCATAGCCACGCGTGTCTTCGTCGGCCCAGGAGGCGTTGCGGCGGATCTTGAACTCTCCGGTGATGGCGACGGCGGCACTGGTATAGACACCTGCCTCATATTCCACCATGAAGAAATCCCGGTTCCAGCTCGTTCCGCCCACATTGCCGATCAGAGCCCACTCGCTGCGGTAAATCGTCACTTCGTTCTTCTCAGCATCGAAAGCGACCGTATAATAGCCGCTCGCCGGCACATTGATGTTGTTGCCGGGGCCTTCGACCTCGAACGGCGTAAGCGGCGTAAATGAGAAGCCGCTTTCTTTGGCGCCGCGCGTGTCGGCATCCGCCCAGGAAGCATTGAAGCGAAGCTTGAATTCACCCGTGATCTGCACCGGGTCGCTGTACCAGCGGCCATCGCTGCCGACCGACATCAGGAAGTCCTTGTCCCAGGACGAACCGGCCACGTTGCCGATCAGGGCCCAGCCCTGCAGATAGATGATCTGCCGGTTGGTGTCGAACACCACACGGTACGTGCCCGGCGTCGCGACTTTCAGGTTGCTGCCCGGATGGACGGCAGCCACCGGAACACCGGGAGTCAGCTGAATGCCGCCTTCTCCACCGCCGACCGTATTCTCATCGGCCCAACTGTTGTCGAAACGGATCTTGAACTCGGAATCCCCGGTAAACTCGAGGGCATCACTGACCCAGACACCATTGTTGTCGGTCATATAGAAGTCCTTGTCCCAGGAAGTTCCGCTGACGGAACCGATGACGGACCAGGTGTTGGCCGGAAGGGCCGGATTGACGGTGATCGTCTTGTCGGCCGCATTGAAGACAATGATGTAGTCGCCTTCCGGGACGGAAATGTTACCGCCCGGCTGAACGGCCTCGAACGCTTCGCCGATCACGACCTCGAAGCCATCCGCCGTACCATAGGTATCGGCATCGGCCCAGGACTGGTTGAAGCGGACCTTGAAACCACCGGAAACGGAGATCGGACCGTACGTCCAGACATCGCCGTCCTGCGTCATGAAGAAGTCCTTGTCCCAGGAGGTTCCGTTGAGTTCGCCGATCAGGGAGTACTTGTTGGCCATCGTGTTGATCGTGATGGAAAGCGTGGCCGGATCCAGTACGATCTGGTAGACACCCGCATCCTGGATGCTGATGTTGGCGCCCGGATGCGCGCCGGTAAAGGCTGTCCCGACAGGAGCGACGAAGTCGGCTTCAGCCGCACCGATGCAGTCTTCGTCGGCCCAGCTGTTGTTGAAGCGGAGCTTGAACTGGGCACCAGCCTCAAAGCTGAGCGGATCGCTCGTCCAGATGCCGTCGGCTTCCGTCATATAGAAGTCCTTGTCCCAGTTGCTGCCTTCCACGCCGCCGATGATGGACCAGGCATTGTCGATCACGACCGGCTCCGGACCCGGTTCGGGTTCGTCGCCGCCAATCTTGCCGGAGACGCCGCCGCCGAGGGTCTCGACGATCTGGGCCGTACCGGCAGCCGGATTGACGATCAGGTCATAGACGCCGTCGGCGCCGACCTTGATGTTCGGGCCATCCTGCGTGACGCTGAAGTCAGAGCCGAGGCTGCCGTATTCACCGCCGAGGTTGACCGCCCAGTCCTTGTCCTGGCGGAACTTGAACTCGTCGGCTGCGGCCAGCTTGACGCCCTGCGCCACGTGGGTGGTTCCGTCGGTGAGCATCGTGATGTCGCCGTCCCAGCTGATACCGTATTCGGACAGCGAGCCGATGACGCTCCAGTTGCTGGCTTCCTTGTGGTCCGGATAGGCCTGGTAGGCTTCCGTAACTGTTGCCGTACCGGCCGTCAGGTCGAGCCACAGGTCATAGACACCGTCCTGCGAAACCTTGATGTTCGGGCCGTCCTGCGAGACGGAGAACGGGGAATCGAAGGTGCCGAAGTCACCGCCGTAGTTGACGCCCCAGTCGAGGTCCTTGCGGAACTTGAATTCATCACCGGCCTTCAGGGTGACGCACTTGGCCACGTGGAGCTGTTCGTCTTCGGTCATCCACATCTCAAGGTCGCCGTCCCAGGAAATCTCATAGGCCGAGAGGGCACCGATCACGCTGAACGGACTGGTCTTGGTGTATTCCTGATACGGGCTTCCTTTCGGGAACACGACCTCGAAGCCGGAAACCGAAATGGAACCCTCGGAATCGACATAGCCGTTGCGGCCGTTGTCGAGCGCATTGGTCTGCATCGAAGCACGGACCTTCAATTCGAAGTTCACGATGTCGCCTTCCTTGTAGCCGAGGGCGACCAGTGCGTTAGCGAGACTGGTGATGCTGGCCGACAGGACGCCGTCCTTGTCGGAAGTGGTGACCGCCCGGCTCACCTTCTTGCCGTCCGCACTGGAGAGGACGAAGAAGTGGTTGGGCTGGATCTTGGTATTGAAATTCTGGTTGAAGCTGCCGGCCGTATAGCTGGCCGAAATGGCTTTCGGGCCGATTTCATAGGATCCCAGCACGGGAGCCGTGGCCTTGGAGGTGTCGAACACCGTCAGGTCTTCGGGGTAGCAGGAGACTGCCAGGAGGGCAATCACGCTTACGAAAAGTGCGGAAATAATCTTTTTCATATCCATGTCCTCCTATTAATAACCCTGGTTCTGCTGCAGGCTGGTATTGGCCAGCCGGTCGGAATCCGGAATCGGGAAGAGGGTCCGGTAGGACTCCACATCCTTGCCTTCCTTCACGTTGCCTTTCCACTGCCAGTTGTAGCCGGAGGTGAACAGGCCGAAACGGATCAGGTCGCTGCGGCGCCAGCACTCCTGGTAGAGTTCACGGCCGCGCTCGTCGATGATCAGCTGTGCGGTGAGCGCCGTCACGGCCGGCAGACCGGCACGGGCACGCACTTGGTTGAAGGCCGAGAGGCCGTCGATCGAAGCACCGTTCAGCTGGCATTCAGCCGCCATAAGCAGTACGTCCGCATAGCGCATCATCGGGAAATCGGTGTCCGCGAAGCCCAGTTCCTGACCCGGGTTTCCGTCACTCTTGATGTTGCGGAACTTCATGAACGCATAGCCGTGGGAGAATTCACCGATGTCATCGATGCTCTTCTGCTGGGTAGCCGTATAGAAAAGGTTGCGGGCGTCGGAAGAAGTGAACTTATCGTAGAACTCAGGCGTGGTGCGCAGGCCGCCCCAGCCGGAAGAGATACCCATGGCCGCAGGGTCCATCTCACCGCCCGTGGAGGCGAAAATCAGATAGTTGGTCGCACCGTAGCTGGTGGTGTTGACACCGTCCTGCTCGATGGCGAAGATGATCTCGTCGAAGCACTTGTCGTTGTCCGCCAGGAAGAGGTCCTGATAGGCGCTGAAAAGGCTTCCGTTCGGCGTCGTATGGAGGCTGTAGCCGTCGTTCATCAGGCTGCTGAGCACCTGGGCGCACTTGTCGTACATGGCCGTGCCGGTATAGACCTTGGCATTCAGGTACAGCTTGGCGAGCAGGAACTTGGCGACACCTTTGTCGGCGCGGGCATAGCCGTTGGCGCGGGGTGCTGCAAGGGCGCTATTGTCAATCAAGTCGTTCAGTTCTTTTTCCAGCCAGTCGAAGAGGTCGGCGCGGCTGATCTGGCTGGGGAAGGCACCCACCACGGAGGTCTCGTCGGCAAAGGGAACGTTGCCGAAGTTGTCGATGGCGTGCAGATAGGCCAGGGCGCGGAGCACGCGGGCCTCGGCGATGTATTCCTCCTTCTGGGAGAAAGAGACGCTGGAAGCCTTGGCTTCGCGGATGAACTCGTTGGCAGCGGACACCTGCATGAAGATGCGGGAATAGAACGCATAGATGAAGGTATCGTCCGTCGTCCAGTTCATCCAATGGAAATTCTTGATGGTCTGGTCGTTCCATCCGACGACAGACTCGTCGGTCGTCAGTTCGTTATGGTTGTACAGGCCGCGGATGTACTGCGAGGCACCACCGTCCAGTCCAGAGATGGAAGGATCGCCGTTGGCTCCATAATAGCCGGAAGTCGCAAAGCCCGTATAGATACCGGCCAGGAAAGAAGTATAGGCCGCCTCGTCCACGAGGGCCTTGTCCGCCGTGTTGGAGTTGGGGTCGATCGGCGTCACATTGAGGTCACCGATGCAGGAAGCCAGGAGCGCGGCAGCAGCAAGGATGCTGAGGAAATATTTGACAGTTTTCATAATGCACATCCTGAATTAGAAGTTAAACTTAAGACCGAGGATGAAGGTGCGCGGGCGCGGATAAACCGTGCCGTCGATGCCGTTGAAGACCTCGGGATCGATGCCCGTATATTTCGTAAGGGTGCAGATGTTCTGCACGGTTGCGAAGAGGTTGAGCGAAGCGTCGTTCTCCGCCACCTTGAAGAGTTTCGGGAACGTATAGCCCAGCGTGAAGTTGTCGAGTTTCAGGAAGGAGCCGTTCTGCAGATAGTAATCCGACAGATACTGCGCCTGCGAGAACATCGAACGGGTGGCCGAGCTGACGCGGTTGCCGATGAAGCTGTTGGTCCACAGGTCGGCGAGCATCTCGGTATCGGAAGCCACGTTGTTGTAAACCCAGTTGCCCACGGAGGCGTGGCCCGAGAGGGCTGCCGTCCAGTTCTTCCAGTTGAAGCTGGTATTGAAGCCGAAGGTGAAATCGGGGCTTGCCTTGAAACGCTTGTCCATATACTTGTCGTCAGCGGTAATCTGACCGTCATTGTTCAGGTCGACATACACGCCGTTGACCGGATCGCCGTTCTGGTCGTAAACCTGCTTGTAGAGGTTGAATGTGCGCATCGGGAAGCCCACCTGGAACATCTGCACGTTGTTGCCGGTACCGCCGGAAATGCCGCCGGTCTCGACGCCTGTCGCGTTCTCGTCAGAGGCCGTCAGCTTGGTGATTTCATTGTGGTTGTAGGCCACGTTGAATCCCAGGGTCCAGCTGGCATCCTTGGTTTCCACGAGGATGGCGTTCAGGTCGAGTTCGGCACCGAGGTTGGTCATATTGCCGATGTTCGTATTCAGGTAGTTGGTCAGGTTGGAGAGCGCCGGCACCGGAATGTAGTTGAGGATGTCCTTGGTGTCACGCTTGTAGACGTCGATGCCCGCAGTCAGGCGGTCGTTCCAGAAGCCCAGGTCGAAACCGACGTTGTAGGTCGTGGTGGTCTCCCAACGGAGGTCGGCGCTGTAGCCCAGTGCGGAGATCGGCGTGATGAGCCGGTCGTTGAAGAAATAGTAGGAACCCAGCTGGTTGGTCAGGAACTTGGCGAAGGTATCATAGTAGCCGCCCACTTCCTGCTGGCCGGTCTGGCCCCAGGACAGACGCATCTTCAGGGTGCTGAGCGCGCCGTCGGTCGGCATGAAGTCTTCCTTCATCACGTTCCAGCCCAGGGCCACGGAGGGGAAGAAGCCCCACTTGTGGTTCTGGAAGCGCGAGGTGCCGTCGGCACGCATCGTGGCGGTGATCAGGTACTTGTCGGCGAAGCTGTAGTTGGCGCGGCCGAAGAACGAGATCAGGTAGAGTTCGCCTTCACCCACGGAATGGCCGAGGACGCTCTTGTCGCTGATGCGGTAGGAGTCGCTGTGGCTGTTGCTGTAGAAATGCTGCCAGGAGTAACCGGCCATCAGGTCGACGTTGTGCTGTCCGAAGGTCTGGTTGTAGTTGCCGTAGAATTCGAGGGTGGTGTTGCGGCGGGCATAGTCGTAATCGGTATGACTGCCGCCGCCGGACTGGTTGGTGTTGTGGTACGAAGCCTCGGAGCCCATCGCCAGTTCCGTGACGCCGATACTCTTCGCCCAGTCGATACCGAGGTTGAGGTTGAAGCGGAGCGCCTCGAAGCCGTGGACCTTGTAGTCGAACTGTGCGTTGCCGATGAAACGGTAGGCGTTGGCCGTATCGTCCTTGGCGTCGAGCAGGCCGACCGGGTTCATCGTAGCCATCGTGTTGATGTTGCCCGACTGGTCGTACCAGGTGGTGAATCCGTTCAGGTTGTAGCCGCCGATGCTGTTGCGCACAGGCTTGGTCGGATCATAGTGGTTGGCAGCGCCGATCGCATCCTGGTTCGCATACTGGTTGAACGCATAGGTTCCCTTTCCGTTCAGGTTGACGGTCAAGTGCTTGTTGAGGAAGCTGGGCGAAAGGTTGACGGAGGCCGTGGCGCGGTCCATCCGGGAACCCCTGAGCGTACCGTTCTGCTGGGTGTAGCCGCCGGAAACACGGTAAGGGAAGTTCTCGCCGATCCGGCCGGTGATGCTCAGGTTGCCGTCGTAGGACGGGGAGATCTGGTAGATCTCCCGCTGCCAGTCGGTGTTGTAGATCTTCTGCTGTCCGCCCTCGTAAATGCCGAGATTGGCTTCGGCGACGGAATTCTCGCCGTAGAAGGAACGGATCAACTTGGTGATGCCGTCGGCATTGAGGAGGTTGTTGTACTTGGCGATCGTGTTCACCGAAGCGGTGAAATCGGCTGCCACGTGGGGAATGTTGCTGCCGGACTTGGAACCCTTCTTGGTGGTGATCACGATGACGCCGTTCGAGGCACGGGAACCGTAGATGGCGGTGGCCGACGCATCCTTCAGCACGGTGAAGCTCTCGATATCCTCCGGGTTGATGGAGGAAAGCGGGTCGCTCATGCCGCTGATGCCGTCGTTCGACACCGGCAGGCCGTCGATCACGATGAGCGGGTCGTTGGAAGCGTTGAGGGAGGAGCCGCCGCGAATGCGGATCGTCGCGCCGGAACCCGGCATACCGGAACCGGAAGTGACGACCACACCGGCGCTCTTGCCGCGCAGCAGGTCGGCCGGGGTCGTGATGACACCCTTGTTGACTTCGTCAGCCTTGACGGTCGAGATCGAGCCGGTCATGTCGCTCTTCTTGACGGTACCGTAGCCGATGACGACCACTTCGTCAAGAAACTCCTGATCATCTTCCAGGACGATGCGGGCGGCTTGTCCGGCCTCGACCGTCACGGTCTTCAGACCCAGGAAGCTGATCTCAAGAAGCGTGCTGGCGGAGGGAACCGTAAGCGTCCACTGTCCGTCGATGTCCGTCTGCACGCCGTTGCTGGTACCCACCTGGATAACAGCAGCCCCGATCACCGGTCCGAACTTGTCTTCCACCACGCCTTTGGCGGTATATTGCGCAAAGGCGGTGGCCGATGTCAGGGCCAGGATCGAGAGCAGAGTTAGAATCTTCTTCATAGAAACTGCTTTTGTTAAACTTTAAGTATGATTTTATCTGTTTGTATTCTCACGGATGGCCAGCACGCTGGCGGCGCCGCAGAGCAGCAGGATGCCCGCGATGGCCAGCATCCCGGCCTGGGAGCCGCCCACGGCCTTGAGGACCAGGCCGCCAAGGGCCGCGGCGACAATCTGCGGCAGGCAGATGGTGCAGTTGAACAGGCCGAGGTATTCACCCATGTGCGAACTGCCCTTGAGCGCATTGGTCAGGATCGAGAACGGCAGGGCGAGCATGGCGGCCCAGGCGAAACCGATCAGGAAATACGAGATGAAGAGCAGGTATTTGTCGTGCAGGAAGCAGGCCGAGATGAAACCGATGGCGCCGATTACCAGCGAGGTGATGTAGGCTGCCCGGTTCGACTTGAATTTCGGGATGAAGAGCGCCCAGCAGAGCGAGCCGATGGCCTGGACGGCGAAGAGCACGCCCACCCAGTTGCCGGCCGTCTGGTAGCCTTCCGAGGTCACGTCGGTGGTGCCCCAGACATTGTTCGCGATGGCGCCGTTGGTATAGGTCCACATAAACAGGAAGGCGGCCCAGCAGAAGAACTGCACCAGGCCGACCGTCCAGAACGCCTTCGGGGCCTGGGCCAGCAGCTTGATGAAACCTTCCTTCTTGCCTTCCTGCTGCGCCTGGAGGTCGAAGCCGTGGAATTCGGCATACTCCTTCGGATTCATTTCCTTTACTTTCATAAAGGTATAGAGGACGCAGAGGATCAGGATGGCGGCGCCGCAGTAGAAGCTCCAGATCACCGAGTCGGGGATCACGCCCTTGGGCGCGGTGTTGGCGATGCCGATCCAGGTGAAGAAGATCGGGAAGAGATAGCCCACCAGCGAGCCGGCGTTGCACAGGAAGCTCTGGATGGAGTAGGCCTGCGTCTTCTGCTGCTCGTTGACCATGTCGCCCACCATCATCTTGAAGGGCTGCATCGCCACGTTGATGGAGGTGTCCAGGAAGATGAGCGAGAAGAGGCCGAACCACATCGCGCCGTTCAGGCCCAGGAAGAGACGCTGGGTGAAATTGAGGCTGCCCGCATTGGGCAGGAAGACCATCACCAGCACGGCGACGATGGCGCCCACGAGCAGATACGGCTTGCGGCGGCCCATCCGGCACCAGGTACGGTCGGACCATTTCCCGATCAGGGGCTGGACAATCATTCCCATCAGCGGCGGGAGGATCCAGAAAAAGCTCAGCTGGTGCGGGTCCGCGCCCAGCGTGGCGAAAATGCGGCTGATGTTGGCGCTCTGCAGCGCATACGCGATCTGAACCCCGAAGAAACCGAAGCTCAGATTGAACATCTGCCAAAATGTAAGATTTCGCTTATCCATACTCATAATCAAAGGGTATTGACCCAAAATAAACTGCCAAATGTAAACATTTTTTACTATCAATGAAACTTTTTGCACGCAATTGCTTTTTTTTCACTATTTTTATAGAATGAAAAAGACCTTACTCCTCACCGCCATTCTCGTGCTCCTGGCCCCCGTGGCTGGCGCCCAGACCACGAAAAACATTCCCGCGCGCACTCCTGTCCTTTCGCAGGAGGAAATCATCGCCAATATTGAAAGAACCATCGAACAGGTCCGCGCCGACTGGAAGATTCCCGGTATGGGCGTGTCCCTCTACAAGGACGGCAAAGTCATCCTGTCGAAAGGCTATGGCGTCAAGAATCTCGAGACCGGCGCACCCGTGGACGAGCACACGCTCTTCCAGATCGGTTCCGTGTCCAAATCCTTCACGGCGGCCGTGCTGGCGCAGCTGGTCGACGAAGGGCTGCTCAGCTGGGACGACCGCGTCAAGCAGCATCTCCCCGATTTTGAGATGTACGATCCCTGGGTGAGCGAAAACCTCCAGGTGAAAGACCTGACCTCGCACCGGACCGGCCTGCGCGACGACATCGGCACCTACCTGGGCAACCTGGGCTACGACCGCGACGACATCTACCACATGCTCAAGCTCATGCCGCCCGCCTACACCTTCCGCGGCGACTACCAATATAATAATATCACCTTCATCCCCGCCGCGATGATCATCGAGAAGCTCACCGGCAAGAGCTGGGAAGAGAACGTGCGCGAGCGCATCTTCAAGCCGCTCGGGATGGACGAATCGACCCTCAACGGCGAAGGCTTCGGCCCCGCACTCGCCGACGGAAGGGCCGCCCTCCCCTACACCTTCGAGCGCAAGGGCCGCGAAATGAACATCTGGCCGATGTACGGCGACGAGCAGGCCCTCTGGTGGCTGACCGTCATCGGTCCGGCCGGCAGCCTGTGCAGCACGCCGACCGACCTGATCAAATGGGCCGTCTTCCACATGAACAACGGCAAGGTCGGCGACAAGCAGGTCATCTCCGAAAAACAGATGAACTTCCTGCACCGCGGCGTGACCATCACCTCGCAGACGCCCGACAAGACCAATCTCTACGGACACTGCTGGTTCATCGAGCAGACCCGCAAGGGACGCCTCTATTTCCATACCGGCACCACCTGGGGCATGACCACCATCTGCGCCTTCGTCCCCGAAATGGATTTCGCCATGACCATCCAGGTCAACAGCGAAGCGCCGTCCGAAGCGCGGCACGCCATCCTGCGCCGGGCCATCGACCTGTTCCTGGGCTATGCGGACTACGACTACGAGGCCGATTACATCAAAGACTGGTATGCGACAGCCGACCGCCGGGCCACGGCCGAAGAGAAGGCGGCAGCCGAACGCGTGGAGAAACCCGCGCCGGCCTGGTCCCGTATCCAGGGCCACTACACCCCGCAGCATGCGGTGCTGGGCGACATCGACATCCTGATCGAAGACGGCCGCCTCTGCATCAAGATGCACAACAAGAAAGCCTGGCTGCGCGAACTCAAGCACGTCAACGGCAATGTCTTCAACTTCCGGGCGGACGGCGCCGGCTTCGACGTGACCTTCCATTTCGACAATCCGGACGAATGGGGCTCGCTCTCCAAGGGCCTGTCCATCACGGTCGGATCGGGAGAAGATTTTGCAAATTGGGACAGAAAATTATAATTTTGACCCCTGATTATGAAACGTAATATCCTGCTGGCACTTGTGCTGCTGGGAGCAGCGCTCGGCCTTACCGCCAAAACCCCGGTCATCGGCATTTCCGCCTATAGCGAAAGCGGCCAGTGCCGGGTCAATATGACTTATGTCAATTCCGTCCGGATGGCCGGCGGAGTCCCGCTGGTGATTCCCGTCACGGGCGACATGGACCAGATCGACGCCGTCCTGGAAGCCGTCGACGGCATCCTGATGACCGGCGGCGAAGATTTCGACCCGCTCAAATGGTTCGGTGAGGAGCCGGTCCGCGGGCTGGGCGAAGTCGTGCCCGAACGCGACGACTACGACGTGAAACTGGTGCGCGCGGCCGTGGCCAAGGGTATCCCCGTGCTGGGCATCTGCCGCGGCGAACAGCTGCTGGCCGTGGCCTTCGGCGGTTCGCTCTGGCAGGACATCCCCTCGCAGATTCCTTCGAGTTACGTCAAGCATCGCCAGAGCCCGACCACCGGGACGGTCGGAACCCATTCGATCAGCATTGAGAAAGGTTCCCTGCTGGCGAAAATCCTCGGCAAGGAAAAAGCCGTGGTCAATACGTTCCACCACCAGGCCATCAAGGATGTGCCCAAGGGACTCAAGGTCGTGGCCACCTCCGCCGACGGCATCATCGAGGCCGTCGAGCGCAGCGGAAAGCTGGCCGGCTTCGCGGATGGCGGAGCCATGATCCTCGGCTTACAGTTCCACCCCGAAGTCATCACCAACGGCGGCAATCCCGAATTTCTGCCCATTTTCAAGAAGCTGGTCGAAGAGGCCGGCAAATAGCTTTGCATGAAACACTTCCTGCTTAAGGCGTCCGGCATCCTGCTGGCCGCCTCGGTCATCGGGTGCGCAGATCCCGCCTATGACATCGACAAACTCGACACCGCCGCCCACTTCGGAAGCGGCGACATCAACCTGCCGCTGGGCAGCACCGACACAATCACCATAGGCGACCTGATCGGCGATGAATTCGACGAGTGGATCAGCAAGAATTCGAACGGCACCTATTCTATCTCCTACGGCTCCGATCCGTATGACCTGTCGTTCTCCGTACCCCAGGACATCGACCGTTCCCTCGGCCTGAAACGCTACAAAGGCCAGTCCATCGACGTAGAGTATCCTGCATTCAGCAGGCCCTATCGGGTTCAATTCGACGAAAACGGCGTCGCTGACCTGTCCGGCAGCATCTCGGATACGCGCAAGATCGCCACACGCGGTCTCCGTCTTCCGTTCACTGTCAATAAGATGCCCAAGCAGTTGCAAGGGCTGTCCTCGGTGCTTCTGACCGACGACTCGCAGGTCAAGATGACCTTTTCCATCCCCAATTGCATGCTGACGGAAGGAACCATAACACCCGATTTCCAGTTCGACCTTCACGAACTATTCGAGGTGGAGGGCTATCCCGGCGGCATCGTGACCTTCAAAGACGTAAAGCTCAACAGCAGCAACAACTTCAGCGCCTCGAAAATCCTCAAGCTGAAGCGGATCGTCATCGACCCCAGCAAGTTCAACCGGGAAAAGGGGACGCTGGACATCGACGCCGTCATCAGCCTGTCCGGCAATATCCGCATCGAAAACCCCAAGACGACACGCGAACGCTATCAGCAGGCTTCCTCCTCCTACCCGATGAAAGTCCGCCTCCAACTGGTCAACGTGCTGTGCAAGGGGGTCGAAGGTCAGTTCACCTATGCGGTGGACAGCATCCGCTCCCGCCTGAAACTGACCAAAGTTGCCCAGAAACTCGGCGGCGACGACGCGCCCGTGACCGTCACCGCACCGGAACTGCGCCTGACATACAACAGCAATTTCAGCGTCCCGGCCCGTGCCGTGGCCACATTCGTGGCCCAGCGTGACGGCAAGACCACCGCCCAGGTGAAGAACGTGCCTTTCGACCTGCCCGTTTCCACGAACGGCGCCACGGTCAAACGGGTTTACCGCTTCTGCAGCAACGGGAAAAGCGCCGGCGGAGCGGTCGGTGTCAAAGCCAACATCCCCTCGCTGTTCAAGCCGTTCCCCGACGTCATCTACATCTACCTTGACATTGCCACGGACGATACAAAAACCGGCATCGTGGAGCTGGACAAGGATTACGACCTCCAGATCGCACTCAATATCAGCAGCCCGCTGGGGTACGGACCGGGGCTGAAGCTCGAATACAGCGACTCGTTCCCGCTGCCGACTGTTTTCGGTGACATCCTCAAAGAGAACCGGCTCAAACTGGTCGGAGACATCACCAACACCTCGCCGCTCAAACTCGGTCTCGATTTCGTGATGACCGACGAAGCCGGCAATCAACTCACGCAGCCCGTCTCCCAGGAAATCGCCGCAGGCGGGACAACTCCCGTCGAGATCGATTTCGGCGGCGCCATGGGCGCTTCGGCCAAGTCCATCGCCAAAGGCGTCCTGATCCTCAACGCGAAACCGGCCAGCAGCGGAAAAGCCATCAATGCAAACGATTACATCCAGGCCGATCTGAAAATCCAGGTACCCGACGGATTCTATTTCTCCTTCTAAACCGAACGTTCCATGAAAAGACATATTCTTTCCGTCGCCGTCCTGCTGTTTGCCTGTACGCTTGTTTCCGCCCAGTCGCTGCGCGGAAGCTATTTCTTCGAGACCTCGCCGCAGCGCGGCAAGATGAATGCCGCCTTTGCGCCGCAGGTCAACTACGTTTCCGTGCCGCTGCTCGGCACCGTCGGCGTTGAAACCTGGAGCAATGTCGGACTCGGCCATTTCGCATTTCCGGCCGGCGGAAGCCTCCAGACCTTCATGCATCCAGACGTATCGGCCGACAGCTTCCTTTCCGCCCTTCCGGACGGAGATCCCTATCTGAAAGAGCGGCTTGAGATGGACCTGCTCGGCGGCGGATTCCGGCTCGGGGCGAACGGCTACGCCAGCATCGGCGTATCCCTGCTCGAAGACGGCTCCGTCCTTGTGCCAAAGGAATTCCTCCGATTCGCCAAACTGAACGAGAACGGAAGCTACCCGGGGCCGCAGGTTTCCGCCCGCATCTACGGCGCGCTCTCCCTCGGCTACAGCCACGACTTCGGGGATTTGGTGGAAGGCCTGCGCATAGGCGGCCGCGTCAAACTCCTCTCCGGCCTCTACGCCGGCGACATCGACTTGCGGAAGCTCGAGATCGGAATCGACGCAGAGCTGGTCAGCGCCGCCACGGAGGGCGAAGGCCACCTGGCGGGCATCTCCTGGAAAGACAGTCACTTGCGGGCGGATGACATCGCTTTGCGCGGCTTCGCGGTGGCCGTCGATCTGGGCGTCGAATACCGGCTCAGGCTCGATGGCTTCATCAATGGCGTCAACCTGTCGGCTTCCGTCAACGACCTGGGCACGGCGCTGCGTTTCAACAAAGGCGTCTCCACGCTCACGACCGGTGCGACGGCCTCCTTCACGGGGCTGCAGGGCATCAGCACCAACTACGATTTCAAGGAGAACCTCCAGCGGGTCATCGACGATTTCAGCCGGCTGACCGACATCAGCAGCGCGCCCGCCGAAAGCTATGAGAGTCCCGTCAGGCCCAGCTTCTATGCGGGCGTTGAAGTACCTTTCCTCAACGAGATGATAAGCGTCGGCGCGCTGTATTACCGGACCGCCGGTTTCAACCACCTGATGGCTTCCCTCAACCTCTCTCCCCTCTACTGGCTGAACCTGAGTGTAAACGGTACCTTCCTCGGCCCGGTGAACAGCTATGGATGCTATGCCGAGATCATTCCGAAGAACGGGCTGGGCCTGTTTTTCGGGCTGAACGCCGCTTCCCTCAAGACCAGCAGACACCATATACCCATCAACAATTTTAGCGAAAGTGCCTGCCTGGGTGTGAATGTCGTCTTCGGCGGGAAGTAAATCTCTTATGAAACGAATCCTTCTGACGTTGCTGCCGTTGCTCTGCGCAACGGCGGGCTTCGCCTGCACCAACCTGATCGTCGGCAAAGACGCCTCCGTTGACGGATCGGTCATCTGCACCTACAACTGCGACGGCTTCGGCTTTGCCGGGTCGCTGCGCAGCACGCCGGCCGGCCGCCATGCGCCCGGCGAGAAAATCGCCATCCGCAGCTGGGGCCGGGGTCCGGTCCGCGGCTATGTGGACCAGGTTGAATATACCTATAATGTGATCGGCTACATCAACGAGAAACAGGTCAGCATCGTCGAGACCACCTTCGGTGGCCGGGAAGAACTGCAGAACCCGGAAGGGATCCTGGACTACGACTCGATGATCCATCTGGCCCTGGAGCGCTCGGCCTCCGCCCGGGAAGCCATCCGGGTGATGGCCGGCCTGCTGGCCGAGTACGGTTACAATGCCACGGGCGAGAGTCTCTCGGTCTGCGACAAGAACGAGGCCTGGATCTTCGAATTCATCGGCAAGGGGCCGGGCCGGAAGGGCGCCGTCTGGGTGGCCGTCCGCATCCCGGACGACTGCATCAGCGCCCACGCCAACATCTGCCGCATCCGCCAGTTCCCGCAGGCCCGCAAGATCGACAAGAAGCTGGGCTTCTACGAAGTGGAAGGCCAGTCGATGTATGCGGCCGACGCCATCTCCTTCGCCCGGGAAATGGGTTACTTCTCCGGCCGGGACGAAGATTTCAGTTTCCGCGACGCCTATTGCCCGATCTCGTTCGAGAAGGTCCGCTATGCCGATGCGCGCGTATGGAGTTTCTTCCGTCACCACAGCGACCCGGCAGAGATGGACAAGTACCTGCCCTACATCAACGGCGACTTCGCGACCTGCGACCATCTGCCGCTTTGGACCAAGCCGGTCCGGAAGGTATCGGTCCGTGACATCATGAACGACATGCGCGACCACTACGAGGGTACGCCGCTCGACATGACCGCCGACATCAGCGCCGGTCCCTGGAGTTCCCCCTACCGTCCGCTCCCGATGAGTTGGGAGAGCGAAGACGGGACGAAGTATTTCCGCGAAAGGGCCATCGGTACGCAGCAGAGCGGCTTCACGCTGGTTTCACACCTGCGCGGCTGGCTGCCCGACGCCGTGGGCGGGGTGATGTATTTCAACTGTGACGATGCCAGCATGGTCGCCTACGTTCCGGTCTATTGCTGCGTCAACGACGTTCCGGCGCCTTTCCGTCCGGAAAACAACATCAGCAATACGTTCAGCGAGAAGAGCGCCTTCTGGATGAACAATTTCGTGGCCAACATGGTCTATCCCCGCTACAGTGCGATGATCGGCGACCTGCGGGAAGCGCAGCAGTCGCTGGAGGATTTCTATGCGTCTGAGCAGGATGCGGTCGCAGAGGCGGTCGCGGAGCTGACGCCCCGCGAAACGGTGGCCTACCTGACGCAGAAGACGGCTTCTTACGCGGAAATGATGATGCAGCGCTGGGATGCGCTGGCCCGCCTGCTGATCGTCAAGCACAACGACCAGATCATGAAACCGTCGAAAGACGGCCGCGTCATCCCCGGCCGCTACACGGAACCCGGCTACGACCGTTCGTTCTACGAGGCCATCGGCCGTGACACCGGCGAGCGCTACAAGTCCAAAACCGGCAACGCCAAAGACCTCAACCGCCTCAACGACGTCCTCTGATCCTACATCCGGCAAGGGTATAGGCTTTCAGAACCGTCGCGCTCTGCGCGACCCTTCCCACCGCTTCGCGGCGGGCCCCTCCCTCTAATAGCCGAGGGTGGCTAAGGTTCTGAAAGCCTATACCCTTGCCGGATGATGTGCCACGCAGCGACCGTTACTGGAACAGGCGGCGGCAGAGGGCGGCGATGTCGGAGACGGGGGTGACGGTGATGCCGCGGCCGCCGTTGACATCGGTGGCCGGGCCGGTCGACCGGCGCTTGGCGAAGGAAGATTCTTTGTTGAACGACGAGATGTAGATTTCCTCGAAGCCGAGCTTTTCGGCTTCGGCGATGCGGCGTTCGACCTGGCTGACGGGGCGGATTTCGCCGCTGAGACCGACTTCGGCGGCGAAGCAGACCTTCGGAGAGATGTAGAGGTCGAAGTTCGACGAAAGGATGGAGGCGACGATGGCCAGGTCGCAGGCCGGGTCGGAGACGCGGAGGCCGCCCGCGATGTTCAGGAAGACGTCTTTGGCTGCCAGTTTGAAGCCCGCCCGTTTCTCCAGGACGGCCAGGAGCATGTTGAGGCGGCGGCCGTCGAAGCCCGTGGCTGAACGCTGCGGCGTGCCGTAGGCCGCCGTACTGACCAGCGCCTGGATCTCGATGAGGAACGGCCGGGTGCCGTCCATCATGGCGGCGATGGCAATGCCCGAAAGGTCGTCCTGGTGCATCGGGATGAGGATCTCCGAGGGATTGCGCACTTCCCGCAGGCCGCTGCCCGTCATCTCGAAGACGGCCAGTTCATCCGTCGAGCCGAAACGGTTCTTGATGCTGCGCAGGATCCGGTAGGAGCCTTTCGTGTCACCCTCGAACTGCAGCACGACATCGACGATGTGCTCCAGGATCTTCGGTCCGGCCAGCGTCCCGTCTTTCGTGATGTGGCCGATCAGGATGACGGGAACGCCCGTTTCCTTGGCATAGCGAAGCAGCGCCGAAGCGCATTCGCGTACCTGCGAGACGCTGCCCGCCGACGAGTCGAGCGCTTCGCTGTAGATGGTCTGGATGGAATCGACGATCAGCAGGGCGGGCTTGATCTCCCGCGCCTGGGTGAGGATGTTTTCGAGGAGGGTCTCGCTCAGGATGAAGCAGTCATCGTCGCTCCCGCCCAGGCGCTCGGCCCGGAGCTTGATCTGCTTGGGGCTCTCCTCGCCGGAGACATAGAGCGTCCGCAAGTCTTTGCAGCAGAGCGGGATCTGCAGCGACAGCGTCGATTTTCCGATGCCGGGCTCGCCGCCGATGAGGATCATGCTGCCGGCGACCATCCCGCCGCCCAGCACGCGGTCGAGTTCTTCGATCCCGATGGAGAAACGGTTGTCGCTCGACAGGTCGATCTCCCGCAGGCGCTGCGGCCGGGCGTCAGACGCGTCGATGTAGGCGCGCTGGCGTGCCGCCACGCCGCCGCCGGAAGCGTTCTTGGGCGCCTTCGGCTCTTCCACCATCGTATTCCATTCGCCGCAGGCGGGGCAGCGCCCCATCCACTTCGGACTTTCGTTTCCGCACGAGGTACAGTACCACACGCTTTTGATCTTCGTAGCCATACGACAAACTTACAAAAAAATTGCTATCTTTGAAAATTATAGCCATCGATGGCCTGCCGCCGATGGCGCAAGGGCGCAGTTGCGGGTGGTTTTTTGGACGCGAGCATTTTTCTGCGAGCGGAACGAAAAACCAGAGCAACGGAGCCAGGAAAATAATATAACCGCACTGATATGGAAACAATCACCATCAAGACCATCGGACCCTGGCTGCTGCACGGCGAACAGCTGCTGCTGACCGGCAACTGCCCCGCCCTCGGCCAGTGGGATCCCGCGAAGGCCCTGCCAATGACTGCGACGCAAGGCATCCTCTGGCACATCGACCTCGACAAAGAGAGCCTGCCCGAACACTTCGAATATAAATTCATCTGCCGCAAGAAAGACGGCAGCATCGTCTGGGAGACCTGCTTCAACCGGACCGATCCGTACGCCGTAAGCGAAACGACCTTCCCCGACCAGCATCCCCGCTACGCCGGCACCGCCATCCCCGTATTCTCCCTCCGGAGCCGCCGCAGCGCCGGCATCGGCGATTTCGGCGACATCAAACTGATGGCCGACTGGGCCGCCGCAACCGGCCAGGCCGTTCTCCAGCTCCTTCCGGTCAACGATACCACCTCCACCAAGACCTGGACCGATTCCTACCCCTACGGCGGCATCACCATCATGGCCCTGCATCCCATCTACCTGAACCTGCAGGACATCGGCCCGCTCCGCAACAAAGACGTGCAGGCCGCTTTCGAGGCCGAAGCCGCTGAGCTGAACGCCCTGCCGCGGCTCGACTATGAGCGTGTATTCGAGATGAAGGAACGCTACGCGCGTGCCATCTTCGCCCAGAAAGGCAGCCGCACGATGGGCAGCAAGGCTTTCCAGGCATTCCTGGAGGCCAACCGCGAATGGCTGATGCCCTACGCCGCCTTCTGCGTCCTGCGCGACCGCTACGGCACCGCCGATTTCTCGCAGTGGAAACGGCTCCGGACCTACAGCGCCCGCGGCGTGGCCCGGCTCTACAACGAGGCCAAGGCCGAGATGGACTACTATATTTTCGTCCAGTACCAGCTGGACCGGCAGCTGCGCGAAGCCCACGACTACGCCCGTTCGAAAGGCGTGGCGCTCAAGGGCGACATCCCCATCGGCATCACGCCCCACAGCGTCGAAGCCTGGGCCGAACCCGAATATTTCAACATGGGCGAGCAGGCCGGCGCCCCGCCGGACGCCTTCGCCGCCGACGGCCAGAACTGGGGCTTCCCGACCTACAACTGGGACCGGATGGCCGAAGACGGTTACGCCTGGTGGAAACGCCGTTTCCGCAAGATGGCCGAATATTTCGACGCCTACCGCATCGACCACGTGCTGGGCTTCTTCCGCATCTGGGAGATTCCCGTCCCCTATAAATCCGGCCTGATGGGCCATTTCAGCCCGGCCCTGCCCTATTCGGTCGAGGAACTGCGCTGGCGCGGCTTCCATTTCGACAAGCAGCGGCACGCCCGCCCGTACCGCGACGACGATCCGCGCGAAGTGCTCTTCGTGGAAGATCCCGTACACAAGGGCATGTGGCACCCGCGTATCAGCGCCCAGTACACCCAGAGCTACAACGACCTTCAGCAATGGGAAAAAGACGCCTACAACCGGCTCTACGACGAATTCTTCTATACCCGCAACACCGAGTTCTGGCGGGAACAGGCCCTGCGCAAGCTGCCGGTGCTCATCGGGGCGACCAACATGCTTACCTGCGCCGAAGACCTCGGCATGATCCCGGCCTGCGTGCCGCAAGTCCTCTCCGACCTGCACATCCTCTCCCTCGAAGTGCAGCGGATGCCCAAGGACCCCCGGCAGATGCTGGGCAATCCTTCCGAATATCCGTACATGAGCGTCTGCACCACCGGCTCGCACGATACCAGCACCCTGCGCGGCTGGTGGGGCGAAAACCACGGCGGCGAAGACTGCCCGGTGGAAACCTGCCAGTGGATCATCGCCGAACACCTGCACGCACCGTCGATGCTCACCATCCTCCCGCTGCAGGACTGGTTCTCCCTGGAGCCGTCACTCCGCGTGCCGGATACGGCCAGCGAACGGATCAACATCCCCGCCAATCCCAAGCATTACTGGCGCTGGCGGATGCAGCTTACGCTCGAAGACATGCTGGAAAACAAGGGATTCAACAACAAAGTGGCCGCGATGATCGCGCAAAGCGGCCGGAAAGCATAAACAGCTTATGGCAGACGAGAAAAAGAAAAAAGGCCTGGCCCTCCACTGGCAGATCCTCATCGGCATCGGTCTGGGCATCGTGGCCGGCATCCTCCTGTGCAAGATCACACCCTACGAAAACTGGAGCCCTTATCTGAAATGGGCCGGCGACATCTTCCTCCGCGGATTGCGGATGATCGTCATTCCGCTGGTATTCACCTCCATCGCCCTGGGCGTGGCCGGCATGGGCAATTCCGCCGCACTGGGTCGCATCGCCGGGAAGACGCTCCTCTATTATATCGGCACCACGCTGATCGCCGCCGTCATCGGCCTTGCACTGGTCAACCTCGTGCGGCCCGGCGTAGGCGCCAGCCTCAACCTGACCGAATCGGTCGCGAACGTGGGGACGCAGAACGTCTCGTTCATCGACCAGATCGTCAACATCGTGCCGGCCAACATTTTCGAGGCGATGGCCAAGGGGGACCTGCTGCCCATCATCTTCTTTGCCGTGATCTTCGGCCTGTTTATGAACAAGGTCGAAATCAAGTATTCCGGTACGCTGAGCAACCTGTTCACGGCCATCTACGAAGTGATCATGAAGATCACGATGTTCATCATCAAGCTCGCCCCGTACGGCGTGTTCGCCATCGTGGCGAATGTGGTGGGCAAACAGGCCGGCGATCCGAAAGCGCTGCTTTCGATGGCCGGGAGCCTGGGTGTATTCGTGCTGGTGGTCTGGGGCGGCCTGCTTATCCAGGGCGGCATCGTCCTGCCGCTGCTCGTGCGCGTGCTCGGAAAGCAGAATCCCTGGCGGCATATCCAGAAGATGTCCACCGGCATCCTGACGGCCTTCTCCACCTGCTCCTCCGGCGCGGCGTTGCCGATCAACATCCGCGATTCGCAGGAGAAATGCGGCATTTCCAACAAGATTGCCAGCTTCGTCCTCCCGCTGGGAAGCACGATCAACATGAACGGAACGGCACTCTATGAATGTGTCGCAGCGATTTTCATCGCCCAGGCCTACGGCATCGACCTTTCGCTGGCCCAGCAGATCATGATCGTCTTCACGGCACTGCTGGCCGCCATCGGCGCCGCCGGCATCCCGATGGCCGGCATGGTGATGCTCGCCATCGTGCTTTCGGCCGTCGGCCTCCCGCTCGAAGGCATCGGCATGGTGCTGGCCGTCGAACAGATCTGCGACATGCCCCGCACCTGCATCAACTCCTATGGCGACACCTGCGGTGCCGTAATCATCGCCCACAGCGAAGGCGAAGAACTGACCATCTGACAGATATGGAAACCCGGTGAATTGCCGCCATCCTCAAAACCGACCTGAAATGCGGATGGCGGTGTAAAAAAATGCGCTCCATCCCCAAAAATGCGTGATTTTGAGGATGGAGCAACGCGCAGATGCCCGGTCTGAGCCGGACATGACGCATGGGTGAGCGCGGGCGGCTTCCGCTTATTTGAGGATGCCGAGTCCGTCAACCCAGGTCTGGATGTCGCCGTCGATGACGTTGTTCAGCACCTTGCCATCCACCCAGTTGATCTTCGGATAGGCTGCCTTGAAATCGGCGTTGGCCTTGTCGATGCTGCTTCCGCCGGAAGTGGCGAAGAAGACAACCGTCTTGCCTTCAAAGCCATAGGCCTCGATGAAGGTGTTGATGAGGGTCGGAGCGGTGTACCACCAGACCGGGAAACCGATGAAGATGACATCGTAGCTGTCGGCATCGGCCAGGTCTTTGACGATGGCCGGGCGGGACGCCGGGTCCTGCATTTCGACGGAACTGCGCGAGGTTTTGACGGTCCAGTCCAGGTCGGCGGCGGTGTATTTCACCTCCGGTTTGATTTCATACAGGGTGGCACCGGTCACTTTGGCCAGGTCCTTGGCGACGGCCTGGGTCGTTCCGGTGGCGGAGAAATACGCGACGAGTGTTTTCATTTCAGCAGGTTTGTTTTGTTTTTTCTGTCCGCAGGCCACCACGACCAGGGCGATGGCGGCAAGGAGGATCAAAGTTCTTTTCATACGGTGAAGGTTTTACAGGATTTCATTGTAAGCTAATCAGGACAAAGTTCGGAATTATACCCTTAAATTGTTCGGTAAATTGATTATTTTTGCAGCAAAAGAACAAAAAAACAAGTAAAAAGTATGAAACGGATTCTTATTCTGATTGCCGTGGCAGCCAGCGCACTGCTGGCCCTCAGCTGTGGCAGGAACGCCAAGAAGCAGGCTGCGGACAGCGCGACGCCGGCCGAGACGGCTTCCGTCGTCTATTTTACCACCGAGATTACGCCCGAGAGCCTCGTCAAAATCTACGAGGCGGTGGGACGGCCTGCCACGGGCCGCGTGGCCATCAAGATATCCACCGGCGAAATGGGTGGAAACAACTACCTGAAACCGGAACTGATCGCACCCCTTGTCAAAAAGGTGAATGGCACCATCGTCGAGTGCAACACCGCCTACGGCGGATCCCGCGCAACGACGGCCGTCCACAAGGAGACCATCCGCGCTCACGGTTTCTATGACGTGGCCGACGTGGACATCATGGATGAGGAAGGTGAATTCCAGATTCCCGTCAAGGATGACAAATGGATCAAGTACGACATCGTCGGCTCCCATCTGAAGAACTACGACTTCATGATCAACCTGGCCCATTTCAAGGGACACGCGATGGGCGGCTTCGGCGGCGTGCTCAAGAATGCCTCCATCGGCGTGGCTTCGCCCAACGGCAAAGTCTATATCCACTCCGCCGGCGCCGTCCAGGAGGCGAACCCCGAGGGCAATCTCCATGCACCGGAAGGCTGGTCCGAATCGCCCGAGAAAAACACGCCGTTCATCGAATCGATGGCGGCGGCAGCCCAGGCCGTCCATGAATTCTTCGGGGAAGGCAAGAACATCCTTTACATCGACGTGATGAACAACATCTCCATCGACTGCGACTGCGACTCCCATCCGGCCGACCCGACCATCCAGGACATCGGCATCGCCGCCTCGACCGACCCCGTCGCCCTCGACAAGTTCTGCCTCGACCAGGTCTTCAACCTGCCCAACGACGAACACAACGACACGAAGGCCCTGCTGGAGCGCATCAACGCCCGCCACGGCACCCACATCGTGGACCGCGGCCAGGAGATCGGCCTCGGCACGAAGAACTACACCGTTGTCAAATTGTAAGTTTTTTTCCAACCTTTCAGCCCGGGATCTCGTCTAACAGGCAAACGAAAAAACAAAACGTTATGACTACCCTATTTATGATCCCTTTGACAATTGAGTCAGGACTGATCGCCGGCATCGCAATCTGTGTCGTCCTCCCCATCATGATCGTATGGCTGGTCACACAGGCCCGCCGGCACGAGATCGACAAGAAAAGCGAGATTATGATCAAGGCCATCGAGGCCGGAACGCCGATTGACGTAAACTTGCTGAAAGCTCCCCAAAAGGCCAGGACCGTCAAGCAAGTATTGCTGAAACGGCTGACCGGAGCCAGCATTACCTCGCTGATGGGTACAGCTTTTCTCTGCCTCGGTTATTTTAGCACCGACACCATCGGCCTGAACGAGATCCTTCCCTTTTTCGGCTTTGTCCTGTTGTCGGTCGGAATCGGCCTGTTCATCTCCTACTTCGTCGGACGGAAGTTTCTGGCCAAGGAGATCGAAGCTGAGGAAAAAACGCTGTCGTCTTCCGGCAAATAACATTTTTGTTTGATCCGGCTGCAAGCCAATGACCCGGGAACGGTTTATCGACCTGGTGCGCGTTGAGCAGGAACCTCTGCGGAGGTTCCTGCTCGGCTTGTGCAGCGGCGACGGGGCCCTTGCCGACGACATCGCCCAGGATGCGCTCGTGCGAGCCTATGTCGCCTCCGGTTCGTTCCTCGGCCTGTCAAAATTCCGGACCTGGCTTTTCCGGATTGCCTACAACTGTTATATCGACCATCGGAGGCGTCCGGCTGCAGCGCAGACGGACCTGGAAAGCCGGGAGGCACTGCACCTCTCCGCGCCGGAATCGGCCGACGACTCTTTCCGCTACCAGCAACTCTATCAGGCGCTCGACCGCATTGACGATAAGGAAAAGGCGGTCATCGTCCTCTTTTATTTTGAAGACCGTCCCATCAAGGAGATCGCGGCCATCCTCGGGATGCCGGCGGGTACGGTCAAGTATCATCTGTCGATGGGGCGGACCCATCTGAAAAAATATCTACGCGTATGACTGAACAGAACTTAGAAGATTTCCTGCGGGAAAACCGGCCGGCCGTGAAAGACTATCCGACCTTCCTAATGGAGACCCGCCGCCGGATGGATGCCGTCGAAGGTATCAAGCAGGAGGTGGACCGCCAGCGACGAAATGGCCGGACAGCGCTGTTCATCACCTTGCTGGCCGGGCTGGTCACCGGTGCGATCCTCTCGGCTTTCGTCATCCTGTATCCCGCTGAGATCAGCAGCTTCGAGAACGAAGTGCTGCATTCCGTCCAAAACTTTCTCATCCGATGGAAGTTCTTGCTGATGGCTGCGACCGCCGGATGCGCCATCGCCCTGGGCCTGCTGTTCATCCGCCGGCCCAAAAACGCCATCTTCTAGTTTCACTTGTTTCAGCGGACGACGAAGCGGTCGCGGCCGGAGATGTCGGGGAGGAGGCGTGCGCCCGGGAACAGGGCGGCGACTTCGGGGCCGAAACGTTCGTTGATCTCCAGATAGAGGTGGCCGTCGGGGCGCAGGAGCGCATCGGCCCAGCGGGCAATGGCGCGATAGAACTTCAACGGATCGTCATCGGGGACGAAAAGGGCTTCGGCCGGCTCGAAATCGAGGACATTGGGCCGCATCGCGGCGCGCTCGCTGTCACAGATGTACGGTGGATTGGAGACGATGACATCGAACTTCGGCAGGCCGGCAGGCGGCTCCGCCAGCACATCGGCGCTGAAGAAAATCGGCTTGGCCCCCCGCAACTTGACGCGCTGCTTGCAGGCATAGCGGAGCGCCGCTTCCGACAGGTCGCAGCCATAGACCATCGCCTCCGGAAACTCCGCCGCCAGCGACCAGGCGATACAACCCGATCCCGTGCAGATATCGAGGATGCTGAAAGGGCCATCCTCCTCATCGTCGGAGAGATGCCCGGTCGAGCCGGGCATGACGGGAACATCCTCGTCGGCATAGAGGTCGTCGATGATGCGGGAGACCAGTTCCTCAGTTTCCGGACGGGGAATCAGACAACCCTCGCCCACCTTGAAACGATGGCCGCAGAACTCAGTGAAGCCCAGCACATACTGCAGCGGCCGGCCGGTCACCAGTTCGTCCAGTGCCGACGACATTTCAGATGTCCGGTCCGAGCCGGGCAAGACAGAGTCCGGATCCGAGATATACTTATAAGAAGGTATTTCCGTGAAATGCTCCAGCAGACGGAACGCGATGGCCTTCGACTCCGGCTCGGGATAGAGGGCCGACAGCCGGTCGATGCACTGCCTGACAAATCCAGCGAGGGTCATGCGGACAGGGCTTCGTCGATCAGGACATCCAAGACCTCGCTGACGGAGAGGCCGGCGGCACGGATCTGTGCCGGGACGAGCGACATCTTCGTCATGCCCGGAACCGGATTGATCTCCAGGAAATAGACCTTGCCCGATTCCGTCATGATGTAGTCGCAGCGGATCAGGCCACGGCAGCCGAAATGCTGGTAGATGCGGCGCGTCTGCTCCCGGATGGTATGGGCCTGCTCTTCCGTGATCTGCGCCGGGCAGACCTCGTCGCTTTTGCCCAGGTACTTCGCCTCATAGTCGAAGTACTCGTTGTGCGAAATGATCTCCGTGACCGGCAGCGGGACAATCAGGCCGTCCCGGTTGAAAACGCCCTCGGTCATTTCCCGGCCGGGGATGTAGCTCTCGATCAGGACATCGTCACTTTCGGAGAAAGCAGCGGCAACCGCCGGCGCCAGGTCTTCGATGCGCTTGACCTTCGTCACGCCGAACGAACTGCCGCCGTCGTTGGGTTTGACGAAGACCGGCAGGCCCAGCTGCTCCACGACCGCTTCGGCATTGAGCGGCTCGCCGCGGTGCAGGAAGATTTCGGGCGCCAGGGGAATGCCCAGGCCCTGCAGCGCCTTCTTGCAGGCGTGTTTGTCGAAAGTCAGGGCCGCCACACGCGACGAGCAGGTGGTGAAGGGCACCCCGTGTTTCTCAAGTTCCGCCTGGAGAATTCCGTTCTCGCCCGGCGTTCCGTGGATCATGATCAGCGCCACGTCGAATTCCTTCAAACGGGAAGGAATGAAAGGCGCGACCGGAACAGCCACATCCGTCACCGCCGGGTCGCACACCGACCACTGCCCGTCGCGCAGCAGGAGTTCGGTCACTTCATAGCGGGCCGGGTCCAGGCAGGTCGCCACATATTTTCCGCTGAGTACAGAAATACCCCATTCGGAGGAGTCGCCTCCGTAAATCAATGCTATTTTTTTCATTATCTATCAGTTAAAATAATCGCTGCCCGTAGCGGAGACATCGGACGTGTCATCCGAGGAACCGTCGCAGAGCTGGTCCAGGGTCCAGCCTAGCGGCGGGACAAACACGTCGCTGGCCCCGATCGGAATGGAGGGATCGTTGTAAACCTTCTGCATGAAGAGCGCCCAGATAGGCAGCGCCATACTGGCGCCGGCACCCTGCGCCGTACTGGAGAAGTGGACCTGCCGGTCCTCGCCTCCGACCCACGCGCCGGCCGTGATCTTGGGCGTATAGCCGATGAACCAGCCGTCGGAGTTGTCGTTGGTCGTACCGGTCTTGCCGGCGATGTCTCCCTGGATGTTGTAGCGCCAGCGGATGCGGCCGGCCGTACCGTCGTTGACCACGCCCTGCATCATGTTGATCATCTTGTAGGCCGTGATCTCGCTGATGGCCTCCCGCTTGCGCGTAGAGAACGTAGCCAGCACGTTACCGGCGTTATCCTCGATGCGCGTGACGAACATCGGATAGCAATAGACGCCGCGGCCGGGATAGGTGTTGTAGGCCGCCACCATTTCCATCACGCTCAGGTCGCAGGAACCCACGCAGAGCGAGACCACCGGATCAAGGTAACTGCTGATGCCCATCTTCCGGCAAATCTCCACCAGCGCGAAGGGTCCGAACTGTTTCATCAGGTAGGCGGAGATGTTGTTGCGGCTGTTGGTCAGACCCCATTTGAGGGTCACGATGCGGTCGTCCACCTCGGCCTTCGGGGCCCAGTCGGTGCCGTTCACGTCGATGGTATAGGTCGTATTGGCCACCTTGTCGCAGGGCGTGTAGCCCTCCTGCATGGCCAGCGTATAGAGGAAGGGCTTGAAAGTCGAGCCGACCTGGCGCTTGCCCTGTCCGATGTTGTCGTATTTGAAGAAACGGTAGTCGGGTCCGCCCACATAGGCTTTCACGTTACCGGTATTGGGTTCGATGGCCACGAACGCGGCCCGCAGGAACGACTTGCAGTAGCGGATCGAATCGTTGGGGGTCATCGTGGTATCGACATAGCCTTTGTTGTTCCAGGCGAAGACCCGCATCTGCACGGGCGTGTCGAAGGCCTTGGCGATCTCGGCATCGGAGGCGCCCTCCGCCTTCATGTTGCGGTAGCGGTCGCTCCAGCGGCGGCCGTTGCGCATGAGCCGGTCCACTTCCTCCTGCGGCACGTCGTTGGCGAAGGGGAAGTTCTTGCGGTATTTGAGTTCTTTGTTCAGGGTCGCCTGCAGCTCCTTGCCCAGATGCTGGGCCACGGCCTGCTCGGCGTATTTCTGCATCCGGGAATCCAGCGTGGTGTAGATGCGCAGGCCGTCGCGGTCCAGGTCGTACTGCGTCCCGTCGGGCTTGCGGTTCTTGTTGAGCCAGCCGTAGAGGGGATTGTCGCGCCAGGCCAGGGAATCGGCCCGGAAATCCTCCACCTGGGCATAGCTGGAACGCTTGGGCTGGGTGGCGTTCATGAACTTGCGGAGCATGTCGCGGAAATAGGGCCCGTAGCCGGAATTGTGGTCCTGCTGTTTGTAGGTCACCACGATGGGGATGGCGGAAATGGAATCCCGTTCGTGCTTCGAGAGATAGTCGTTGCGCTCCATCTGCCGCAGCACATGGTTGCGGCGGGCCAGCGACTGCTCGGGATTGAGGGCCGGGTTGTAGCGGGTCGGCTTGTTGACCATGCCGATCAGGCAGGCGCCTTCCTCCACGGTCAGGTCGGCGGGATCTTTGGCGAAGAAAGTATTGGATGCGGCCTTGATGCCGTAGGCGTTGCCGCCGAAGAAGATCTGGTTGAGATACATCGTCACGATCTCCTCCTTGGTATAGTTGCGCTCGATCTTGACGGCGGTGATCCACTCTTTGAGCTTGATGCCGATCATCTTGAGCTGGCGGCCGCCGGGGATGCGGCTGCGGACGTCCTGGCGGGGATAGAGGGTCTTGGCCAGCTGCTGGGTGATGGTGCTGCCGCCGCCCTGCGAGGAGTCACCCAGCAGGAGGGTTTTCACGGCCACGCGGCCCAGGCCGCGGAAGTCGATGCCGGAATGGCGGTAGAAGCGCGCGTCCTCGGTGGCGATGGCCGCATCGATCACGTGTTTCGGGATCTGGTCGTAACTCACATAGGAGCGGTTCTCGATATGATAGGTGTTGAGTACCTTGCCGTCTTCGGAGATCAGCAGCGTTGCCAGGTTGCTGTCGGGGTTCTCGATCTGTTCGAAGGAAGGGATCTTGGCGAACAGGGCGACCAGCAGCAGGGCCAGTACCAGCACGGCCACGGGCAGGGTGATCAGGATCCAGAACCACTTGGTTATTTTCTTCTGTAGGCTCTCTTTCATTTTTAACTTCGTTAAAGGCCCGGCGTCGGGCGATATATCCTGCAAATTTAGAAAAAAAGATTTGGAAATTTGCCCCCTTTATCCCTTACTTTGCACTTCCAAAACCAAAAATGAACGAGATGGGAGAGAATTTAGTCATTGTGGAGTCTCCGGCGAAAGCCAAGACCATTGAGAAGTTTCTGGGGAAAGCCTACACGGTAAAATCGAGTTTCGGCCACATCCGTGACCTGAAGAAGAAGGGACTGGGAATCGACATCGAGAACGGTTTCCTGCCCCAGTATGAGATTTCAAGCGACAAGAAAAAGACGGTGACAGAGCTCAGCGCAGCGGCCAAGAAGGCCCAGACGGTCTGGCTCGCCTCCGATGAAGACCGCGAGGGAGAGGCCATCGCCTGGCACCTCTCCGAAACGCTCGGCCTGCCGGCGGACAAGACCCGCCGCATCGTATTCCACGAAATCACCAAGAACGCGATCCTCGAGGCCATCGAGAACCCGCGCGACATCGACATGAACCTGGTCAAGGCCCAGCAGGCACGCCGCGTCCTGGACCGGCTCGTGGGCTTCGAACTCTCCCCGATCCTGTGGAAGAAGATCCAGCCCAAGCTTTCAGCCGGCCGCGTCCAGTCGGTCGCCCTCAGGCTGATCGTGGACCGCGAACGCGAGATCGCCGCCTTCGAGGCCAAGGCCTATTTCCGTGTGGAAGGCCTTTTCTATGTGGAAGGCTCCAAGCGGCCCATCCGCGCCACGCTCGACCGCAAGTTCGAGACGGAAGCCCAGGCCCGCGAATTCCTCGAGCGCTGCCGCGGCGAACAGTTCCAGGTCACTTCGGTCGAGAAACGCGAAGCCCGGCGCAGCCCGGCTCCGCCGTTCACCACCTCCACGCTCCAGCAGGAAGCCGCCCGCAAGCTCGGCTATTCCGTGAGCCAGACCATGTCGATCGCCCAGCGCCTCTACGAAGCCGGTCTGATCACCTACATGCGTACGGACTCCATGAACCTGTCCACGCTCGCCCTTGGCACGACCAAGGAGATGGTGACCAAGCTCTACGGCGCCGAATATTCGAAAACGCGCAACTACCACACCCGCGTCAAAGGCGCCCAGGAAGCGCATGAGGCCATCCGCCCCACCTACGTCAGCAACCAGGACATCGAAGGCACTGCCACCGAGCGGCGGCTGTACAACCTCATCTGGAAGCGCACCGTCGCCTGCCAGATGGCCGACGCCGTGATCGAGAAGACGGACGTGGAGATCTGCGGTTCGAAGCTGGACGGGAAATTCCTCTGCAGCGGCGAACAGATCCTCTTCGACGGATTCCTGAAGGTTTACATTGAAGGACGCGACGACGAGGAAGACGAAGTCAAGGCCGTCCTGCCGCGCATCGCCCAGGGACAGGCACTCCGCTGTGAAAGCATCACCGCTTCGGAAAAATACACCCAGCACCCGCCGCGCTACAGCGAGGCGAGCCTGGTCAAGAAGCTCGAAGAACTGGGTATCGGCCGTCCGTCCACCTATGCCTCGACCGTGAGCACCATCACCACGCGGGGCTACATCATCAAAGGCGACAAGCCCGGTTCGGTACAGGACTGCTGTGACCTGACGCTCCGCGACGATGAGATCCGCCGCAGCGTCCGCCAGGAAAAGATCGGCGCCGAGAAGAAGAAACTGCTGCCGGAGAATATCGGCATCGTGGTGACCGACTTCCTGGCCGCCAATTTCGCCGACATCCTCAATTACGGCTTCACGGCCGACGTGGAGGAATCCTTCGACAAGGTCGCCAAAGGCAAGCTGGCCTGGGACAAGCTGATCAGCGATTTCTACGGCCCGTTCCACAAAGAGGTCGAAAACAGCCTGCAGGACCGCGAGCACACCAACAGCGAACGTTTCATCGGCAACGACCCGGCCACGGGCAAGCCCATCACCGCCCGCATCGGCCGCTTCGGCCCGCTGCTTCAGAAGGGCGCTTCCGACGATCCCGACAAGCAGTTCGTCAGTCTGGGCAAGGGCCAGCTCATCGAGACCATCACGCTGGAAGAAGCCCTCAAACTGTTCGTCCTCCCGCGCACGGTCGGCTCGCTCGACGGAAAGGACATCATCACGGCCATCGGCCGCTTCGGACCCTATGTCAAATACGACGGGAAATACGTCTCGCTGGCCAAGGGGCAGGACCCCTATTCGCTGACGGAGGAACAGGCCATCGCCCTGATCCGGGAGAGCCGCGACAAGGAGGCCCGCCGCGTGATTGCCGATTTCACCGCTTCGGGCATCCAGGTGCTCAACGGCCGCTACGGACCCTATATCAAGCAAGGAAAAGGAAATTATAAGATTCCCAAGAAATCAGACCCCGCCACCCTAACGGAAGAGGACTGTCTGGCTATCATATCGAAAGCCGAAAAGAAAAAATAGTTACATTCCATAACTTACACAAACGAGACGCCCGATGCATAAAGTTCGCATAAATCGGGCGTCTTCTGTATTATTTCAGGATCTTTGTCATTTTCCGATTACAAATTGAAATTATTTTTTTTATATTTGCAAGCATTATGGCAAAGATCAACTATCAAGTCGACGAAATTGACCAGAAAATTCTGAGTTTCCTCGTCAAAAATGCACGGATGCCCTTCCTTGAAATCGCCCGCGAATGCGGCGTATCCGGAGCAGCCATCCACCAACGGGTCAAAAAAATGGAAAACGCCGGGGTCATCACAGGATCCCGCCTGCTCGTCAAGCCGGAAGCTCTCGGTTTGAACGTCTGCGTTTTCGTCTGCGTGTCGCTCTCGGAGGCCAGCAGCTACAACAAGGTGGTCGAAACCCTGAAGAACATCCCCGAAGTCGTGGAATGCCACTTCGTGACGGGTGTCCACTCCCTCTTGCTGAAGCTCTACTGCTTTGACCACGACCACCTGATGAAGACCCTGATCGAAACCATCCAGAACATCCCAGGCATCAGCCGTACGGAGACGATGGTTTCGCTCGACCAGGCCATCGAGCGCCAGGTCTGGGTCAAGGACTACGACTACATCAAGGCCGTCCCCCGCAAGCGGAGAGGCTAAAACGCCCCCTCCCGCCCCAGCAGGGCCGCCGCCACCTGAAGGTCGTCAGGCGTTGTGATCTTCAGGTTGGTGCTTTCTCCCAAAACGGCGTGCACGCGCACGCCGAAGGCTTCCACCACCGAGGCGTCGTCTGTGAAACTTGTCATAAAAGGCTGCCGGTAAGCCTCTTTCAGAATTCCGGCATCAAAGATCTGGGGCGTCTGCACCCGCACCATTCCTTCGCGGCTTACGGGAACCGACAGTTCGTCCCCTTCCCCTTCCATCCGGCGCAAAGAGTCCACGACCGGGACAACCGGTATGACCGCCTTGCAGCGGGCCGCGGCGTCGAACAGCCGCGAGAGCATCGCGGTGCCCGCCAGCGGCCGGACGCCGTCGTGGACCGCCACCAGCCCTTCATCGCCCACATAGCGGAGAGCATTCTGCACCGAATGGAAACGGGTGATTCCGCCCGAAACCATCGTATAGCGGTCCAGAAAGGCATGCTGCCGGCAGTAGTCCCGCCACCAGTCCTTCTGGGCGGCCGGCAGCACCAGGATCAGTTCGACCGAAGGATCGAACGCGAGGAAATGTTCGATGGTATGCCGCAGAATCGGCTTGCCGCCGATCTCCAGGAACTGTTTGGGCCGGTCTGCGCCCATCCTGACGCCCTGCCCGCCGGCCACGATTACCGCATAGCGTTTCATCCGTAGATAAGATGTTGAAAAAATGATGGACAAAAATAATTAATAATCGCGAGATTATTCCTATTTTTGTCTCGTCTATCCTAAACCGAAAAAAAAGAAAATAAATATGGCATTTTCATTCTTACAGCAGGAGCTCGCCATCGACCTGGGAACGGCCAACACCGTGATCTTCATGAATGACAAGAAGGTCATCGACGAACCCTCCATCGTCGCCATCGACAAGCTGACGGGGCGTTGCGCCGCCGTCGGCACCAAGGCCAAGGCGATGCAGGGCAAGGAGAACCAGAACATCAAGACGATCCGACCGCTCAAGGACGGCGTGATCGCCGACTTCGACGCCTCGGAGCAGATGATCCGCGAGTTCATCAAGATGATCGGAAACAAGCGCTCGATCTTCTCTCCGAGCCTCCGCATGGTGGTCTGCATCCCCTCCGGTTCCACGGAAGTGGAGAAACGCGCCGTGCGCGACGCCGCCGAGCACTCCGGCGGCCGTGACGTCCAGATGATCTTCGAGCCGATGGCCGCAGCCCTCGGCATCGGGCTCGACGTCACCGCCCCGATGGGCAACATGATCGTGGATATCGGCGGCGGCACCACCGAAGTGGCCGTCATCTCCCTGGGCGGCATCGTGGCCGACGAAAGCATCAAGACCGCCGGTGACGTGTTCACCAGCGAAATCCAGCAATACATGCGCCAGCAGTACAACATCCGCATCGGCGAACCCACCGCCGAGCAGATCAAGATCCGCATCGGCGCCGCCATCTCCGAACTCGAAGAGCCACTCGAGCCCTTCGTGGTCAAGGGACCGAACCTGATGACCGTCCACCCGGTCGAGGCGCCCGTCACCTACCAGGAGATCGCCCACTGCCTGGACAAATCGCTGGTCAAGATCGAATCGAGCATCCTGACGGTCCTCGAAAAGACCCCGCCGGAGCTTTACAGCGACATCGTCCGCAAGGGTATCTTCCTGACCGGCGGCGGTGCGCTGCTGCGCGGCCTGGACATCCGCCTGTCGAAGAAGATCAACATCCCCTTCCACGTGGCTGAAGACCCGCTCCGCGCCGTGGCCCGCGGTACCTGCATCGCCCTCAAGAATCCCCAGTATCCCTTCTTGATGCGATGAAAAACCGCTACGGACTCCTCTCGAGCCTTACCGCCATCGCCCTGTTCATCGTTCTGGAAACCGTCGCCATCCTCATGGTGGTGAACGGGTCCGTCGTGCAGCGGTACAAGGTACTGGGAGCCGTGCGCAGCATCGAGTCGTGGTTCTGGGCCCGCACCAGCAAACTCACCTACTACCTCAACTACAAGACGGAAAATGAGCGGCTCGCAGCCGAAAACCTGCAGCTACGCCAGCAACTTGCGGGTTACGCCGCCGCCCAGGCGCAGCTCGACAGCGTGGTGCGCATCATCGAGCCGGAATACACCTACATCGGCGCCACCGTCATCCGCAACTCCGTGGACCGGCAGCACAACTACCTGATCCTCGACCGGGGCGAGAAGGAAGGCGTCGCGCCCGGGATGGGCGTGGTCACCGCCCGCGGCGTGGTCGGCATCGTCAGTGCCGTCAGCCGCCACTACGCCTATGTCATCTCGCTGCTCAACACCGAGCAGTCGGTCAGCGCCAAGCTCGCCGGAAGCGGGGCCTTCGGCCCCATGACCTGGCCGGGCAAGGACCCCGGCCGGGCCGTCCTGGCCGAGATCCCCGTCCACATCGAAGCCGCGCCGGGCGACACGGTGCTCTCCAGCGGCTTCTCCACCATCTATCCGCCCGACATCCCCCTGGGCCGCGTGATCGAATCGAAGATCAGCCAGGGCTCCTCGCAGGAACTCTCCGTAGCCCTGTTCGAGGACTTCCGCTCGTTGCACAATGTCTATATCGTCCGCAACAACCGCGGAGCTGAAATCCAGGAACTGTATGAAAAGGCCCGCTGACATCATCTACTGCATCCTGCTGTTCCTGCTGCAGCTGGTCATCTCCGACTATGTGCACCTGGGGCCGTGGATCAGCCTCTGCCTGCTGCCGCTGCTGATCCTGCTGATTCCCCTCTCGCGCAGTCCGCACGTGGTGATGCTCATCGCCTTCGGCCTGGGCCTTGGCCTGGACATCCTTTCCGACGGCGTACCCGGCCTGAACGCCTTCGCCGCCGTTCTGGCCGCCGCCCCGCGCAAGTTCTTATACCGCCTGCTGGTGAACGCAGACCGGCAGGACAAGACCGAAGTGCCCCTGCTGCGTGATAACGGCCTGCTCAAGTACCTCAAATATCTGGGCGTGCTGACGGCCATCTACCTGGCGGCCTATACGCTTGTGGACTGCATCAGCGTCCGCCCGCTGGGATACATCGCGGCCAAGTTCCTCATCAGCTGGGTGGCCAGCACGGCCCTGTGCCTGCTCCTGGCCCTCCCCATCCAGAACCGCAGCTGAAGCCATGTCGCTCTACCAGAACCGCAAGACCATCGTTGCCGGAGCCATCATCCTGGCTTTTGCCGTGATGGCGTTCCGCCTGTTCCAGGTGCAGATCCTCAAGAAAGAGTACCGGGTGACGGCCGAAAACAACGCCTTCAAGTTCGAGACCATCTACCCGGCCCGCGGCCGGATCCTGGACCGCAACGGCGAAGTGCTGGTGGACAACAAATTGACCTACGACATCATGGTCACGCCCTTCGACGTGAAGGAATTCGATACGCTCGCCTTCTGCCGGATCTTCGGCCTGGACACCGCCTTCGTCCACGAGAAATTCCGCGAATACCGCCGCTACCGCACCCGGATCGGCTACCAGAGCCTGGTCTTCAAGCGGCAGGTGACCGGCGAGCAGTACAACATGTTTGTCGAGAAGAGTTTTCTCTTCCCCGGCTTCTCCGGGGTGCCGCGCACCTCGCGGACCTATCCCTTCAATGCCGGCGGCAACCTGCTGGGCTACATCTCGGAAGTGGATGCCGACTACATCAAGGCGCACCCGGAGTACCGGAGCGGCGACTATGCGGGCAAAACCGGGATGGAAGAAGCCTATGAGACGCTGCTGCGCGGCGAGAAGGGCTACAGCATCTACCTGCGCGACGCCCGCGGCCGGCTCAAGGAACACTATCTCGACGGGGCCGAAGACAAGACCGCCGTGCCGGGCGTGGATGTGACCACGACCATCGACGGCGTGCTGCAGGCTTACGGCGAACAGCTGATGAAGAACAAGGTCGGCTCGCTGGTGGCCATCGAACCGGCCACGGGCGAAATCCTGACGATGGTCTCCAGCCCCGGCATCGACGTGAGCCAGCTCTCCGAGATCAACAAGCACTACCGCGACCTGGTGACAGACCCCTACAAGCCGATGTACAACCGGGCCGTGATGTCGCCGCAGCCGCCGGGCTCAGTCTTCAAGCTGGTCAACGGCCTGATCGGCCTCCAGGAAGGGGTCCTGACCCCGAACACGATGTACGGCTGCCACCGCGGCTACGTGGTAGGCGGCCTGCGCGTGGGCTGCCACGGCCACCCGAGCCCGATCAACCTCTACCAGTCAATTATGATGTCGTGCAACGCATACTACTGCTATGTGTTCCGCTCCATCCTCGACAATCCACGATACAATTCCGTGCAGGAGGGCTTCGAGCGCTGGAAGGATTACACGGCCAGCTTCGGTTTCGGTCGCAGGCTCGGAACCGACATCCCGGGCGAAAAGGCCGGAACGATGCCCACGTCCGAACGCTACGACCGCCTCCACGGTAAAGGACGCTGGCGCTCGATCTCGATCATCTCGCTTTCGATCGGCCAGGGCGAGATCGGCTGCACGCCGCTTCACCTGGCCAACCTGGCCGCCACGATCGCCAACCGCGGCTTCTTCTACACGCCCCATCTGCAGAAAGACACGCCGGAGAGTCCCATCGACGAACGTTTCAAGGAACGGCACTACACGATGGTCGATACCTCCCATTTCGCCGACATCGTCAAGGGCATGGAACTGGCCGTCAACTATACGGGCGGCGGGGCCACGGCCACGGTCGCCCGCATCCCCGGCGTCATCGCCTGCGGCAAGACCGGCACGGCCCAGAACCCGCACGGCGACGACCACTCGGTGTTCATCACCTTCGCCCCGAAGGACGATCCGAAGATCGCCGTGGTCGCCTATGTGGAAAACGGCGGCTTCGGCGCCACCTGGGCCGCCCCGATCGCCTCGCTGCTGGTGGAGAAATACCTCAACGGAGAAATTTCCCCGGAACGGAAACCCCTGGAGCAGCGCGTCTTCGACGGAAACCTGCTCCATAAAGTCAGAGTAAGGAGACGCTGACCATGCCGGAACTCAACTACAAGAAACTCGACTGGGTCGTGGTGGGACTCTACCTGCTGCTGCTGGTCTTCGGCTGGATGAACATCTTCTCCTCGTCCGTCAAGGAGACGGGCTTCTTGTTCAAACTGTCGGAGAAATACGTGATGGACCTCATCTGGATGGGCTCGGCCGCCGTGATCGCGATCCTCATCCTCTTTGTCATCCCGTCGAAAGTCTATCCGGCCATTTCCTGGCCCCTGTACGTCCTGATGGTCGCCCTGCTGGTGGCCGTCGCCTTTGTCGGCAAGGAGGTCAACGGCTCCAAATCGTGGTTTGCCATCGGCCCCTTCAGCATCCAGCCGGCCGAGTTCTCGAAGATATCGACCTCCATCCTGCTGGCCTACCTGATGAGCAAATACGAGTTCCACTTCAGCAATCCGAAAGATTTCATCCGGATCGCCCTGGTCATCGGCATCCCCATCCTGGCCATCCTTCTGGAAAAGGAGACCGGATCGGCCCTGGTCTATCTGGGCTTTCTGGTGGTCTGCTACCGCGAGGGGATGACGGGCTGGATCCTGGTGGCCGGAATCCTTGCCGTCCTGTTCTTCATCCTGACGCTGGTGCTCTCGCCCTTCGCGGCTATCCTGATCCTGACGGCCCTGGCGGGCGTCACGGCCGGTTATTACCGGCGCAGGCTGATCCCCGCAGCGGCCGTCACGGCCGCCGTCGTCACGCTGCTGGCCTTCCTTCCCCGCCTGATGCGGATCGAATCGCTTTCTTTCCTGGGCCGGCTCGAACCGGAGGTCTGGGCCGCCCTCCTCACGGGCCTGGCCGCCATCGTGCTGACGGTCTCCAGCATGATCCGGCGCCGCAGCACGGTACGCAACCTGATGATGGGCTTCCTGCTGGGCCTGATCCTGATCTTCTCGGTGGAATTCGTATTCGAGCACGTGCTCAAGGAACACCAGCGGGCCCGCATCGAGGTCCTGCTGGGCATTCGGGAAGACCCAATGGGCGTGGGATACAACGTCCACCAGTCGTTGGTGGCCATCGGCTCGGGCGGTTTCGCCGGAAAAGGATTCCTGGGCGGCACGCAGACCCGCTTCGACTTCGTTCCGGAACAGAGCACCGACTTCATCTTCTGCACCATCGGCGAGGAATGGGGCCTGCTGGGCACGCTCTTCGTGCTGGCGGTCTATCTGGCGCTGATCCTGCGCCTGCTCGCCTCGGCCGAGAAGAACAAGGACGGATTCGTACGCATCTACGGCTGGTGCGTCGCCATGTGCCTGCTGATGCACGTGGTCATCAACATCTGCATGACCATCGGCCTGATGCCGGTCATCGGCATCCCGCTGCCGCTGCTCAGCTACGGCGGCTCGTCGCTGTGGGCTTTCACGATCTTGCTTTTCATCTACCTGCGGCTCGATATGGAAGAGAAAAGTTACTGATAATTGATTTTTCATTACATTTGTAAGATATTTTTGTCAAACCAAACAAAACCTACGATATGCCTCTTTCCTTTGTAGACAGACACAACGGCCCGAGACCTTCCCAGGAGCAGCAGATGCTCGAGGTGCTGGGCGTCAAATCGCTCGACGAACTCATCGGCCAGACCGTCCCGCAGGACATCCTCCTCAAGGAACCCCTCCGGCTCGATCCGCCCATGAGCGAGCAGGCCTACCTGGCCCGCCTCAAACAGATTGCCGGCAAGAACCGCAATCTCCGCTCGCTGATCGGACAGGGCTTCTACGGTACGGCTTCCCCGGCCGTGATCACCCGCAATGTCTTCGAGAATCCCTGCTGGTACACTTCCTACACGCCGTACCAGGCTGAGATCTCCCAGGGCCGTCTGGAAGCCCTCATCAATTTCCAGACGATGATTTCCTCGCTCACCGGCTTCTCGCTGGCCAACTGCTCGATGCTCGACGACGCCACGGCAGCCGCCGAGGCGATGCGCATGATGTTCGAGCTCCGGCCGCGCGATGCGGTCAAGGCGGGCAAGAACGTGATCTTCGTCGATGAAGACATCTTCCCGAACGTCCTGTCGGTGCTCCGTACCCGCGCTTCCGGCCTGGGCATCGAGATCCACACCGGGAAAGCGCTCGAATATACTTTTGAAGAAAAATGCTACGGCGCCCTGGTCCAGTACCCCGCCGCCAACGGCGAAGTGCGCGACTATACGGAATTCTGCGCCCGCGCCCACGCCGCCGGCTGCCTGGTGGCCGCCTGGTGCGACATCCTGGCCCTCGCCCTGCTGAAGGAGCCCGCCGCCTGGGGCGCTGACATCGCCTGCGGAACCGCCCAGCGCTTCGGCCTTCCGATGGGCTTCGGCGGCCCGACCGCCGGCTGGATGGCCTGCGCCGACAAATACAAACGCAACCTCCCGGGCCGCATCATCGGCATCTCGGTGGGCCGTCTCGGCGAGCGTGCCGTGCGTCTGGCCCTCCAGACCCGCGAGCAGCACATCAAACGCGAGAAAGCCACGTCGAACATCTGCACCGCCACGGCCCTGATGGCCACGATGACCGGCATGTTCGCCGTGTGGCACGGCCCGAAAGGCATCACGGAAATCGCCTGCAACGCCTGGGGCTACGCCCACGCCGTCGCCGCCAAGCTGAAAGAGGCCGGCTACAAGCTCGCTGCCGAGAACTTCTTCGACACGATCCGCGTCGTGGACGTGGATGCTGCCGCCATCTGCAAGAAAGCGCAGGCCGCCGGATTCAACTTCTGCTATCCGGATGCGAAGACCGTCCAGATCTCCTTCGACGAACTGTCCACCTGCGAAGAGGCCCGCGCCATCGGTGAGATCTTCGGCTGCAAGGAAGGATGCCCGGCCCAGCCCGAGGCGCCTGTCTTCATGAAACGCGAAAGTCCGATCCTCACCCAGAAGGTCTTCAACAGCTACCATTCCGAGACCGAGATGATGCGCTACATCAAGATGCTCGAGCGCAAGGACATCTCGCTCGCCCACTCGATGATTCCGCTGGGCAGCTGCACGATGAAGCTCAACGCGGCCGCCGAGATGCTTCCGCTCAGCTGGAGCGAATTCGCCAACCTGCACCCCTATGCCCCCGCCGACCAGGCCGAGGGCACCCTGCAGGTGATCCGCGAACTGGAGCACGATCTGGCCGTGATCACGGGCTTCGACGCCTGCTCGCTGCAGCCCAACAGCGGCGCCGCCGGTGAATATGCCGGCCTGATGACCATCCGCCGCTACCTGAACGCCAACGGCGGTACGGGTCGCCGCGTGATGATCATCCCGACCTCCGCCCACGGCACCAACCCGGCCTCCGCTGCGATGGCCGGCTTCGACATCGTCCTGGTCGGCTGCGATGACAACGGAAACATCAACGTGGAAGAACTGGCCGAGAAAGCCGCTGCCGCCGGTGACACGCTGGCCGGCATGATGATCACCTATCCTTCCACGCACGGCGTGTTCGAAGTCCGCATCCGCGAGATCGTGGACATCATCCACCGCCACGGCGGCCTCCTCTACATGGACGGTGCCAACATGAACGCCCAGGTGGGCCTGACCAATCCGGGCTACATCGGCGCCGACGTGTGCCACCTCAACCTCCACAAGACCTTCGCCATGCCGCACGGCGGCGGCGGCCCGGGCGTCGGCCCGATCTGCTGCACGGCCGCGCTCAAGCCGTACCTGCCCGGTCACCCGGTGGTCGGCGCATGCGGCGGAGCAGGCATGGACGCCGTCAGCGCCGCTCCCTACGGAAGCCCGCTGCTGCTGCCCATCACCCACGCATACATCAAGATGCTGGGCGCCGAAGGCCTGCGCAAGGTCACGGAGATCGCCATCCTCAACGCCAACTACATGTCGGCCAAGTTCCTGCCGGAACTCAAGACCCTCTATACCGGTGCCACGGGCCGCGTCGCCCACGAGTGCATCATCGACCTGCGCCACTTCAAAGCCGAATACGGCGTGGACGCCACCGACGTCGCCAAACGCCTGATGGACTTTGGCTTCCATGCTCCGACCCTCTCCTTCCCGGTCCACGAGACCCTGATGGTCGAGCCCACCGAGAGCGAGCCGCTGAGCGAACTGGACCGTTTCGTCGAAACGCTCAAGACCATCGTTGCCGAGTGCGAGGCCATCAAGGCCGGCAAGCTCGACGCCGAGGACAATCCGCTCAAGATGGCCCCGCACACGCAGGATGAAGTCTGCGCCGACAGCTGGAACCACGCCTACAGCCGCACCCAGGCCGCCTTCCCGCTCGAATGGATCCGCGAGAAGAAGCTCTGGCCGGCCGTCAGCCGCGTGGACAACGGCTACGGCGACCGCAACCTGGTGACCAATGTTGAATAAGTTATTGTCATATAAATTTTAATCATTCATCTTATGAAAAAGATTCTGATTTCCCTTTTCGCAGTGCTTGCCCTCACCACGGCGGCACATGCCCAGTACAACCACGCCCTCGGTGTCCGCGTAGGTGCCGGCTCCGCCTTCGGTGCTGAACTCTCCTATCAGGGCTTCTTGACCGACATCAACCGCATCGAACTCGACCTGGGTGCCAACTTCGGCAGCTACAATGCGGTCTCCCTGGCTGCTATCTATCAGTGGCATTGGTTCCTGGCCGGCGGCTTCGGCTTCTTCGCCGGTCCCGGTGTCCAGGGCTATATCGTGGAGAAACACGCCGGCCTGGGTGTCGGCGGCCAACTGGGTTTCGACTACCAGTTCAACGCACCGATTCAGCTGTCGCTTGACTTCCGCCCGATGTGGAATCTCTTCACCAATGGCGGCTTCAACTACGGCGCCGCCCTCGGCATCCGCTACGCGTTCTAGTATTACCGGGGCGCAGCCCCGAATCGTTGGCAGCCTGTCCCTACTGGGGCGGGCTGCTTTCGTTTTAGAAGGTATTATTTTGTGGGGCGCGAAAAAATCGCTAACTTGCGTCCCAAATGAAGTTTCGCTTCATACACAGCTATTCCGGAATCACACGCTACCTGTGATTCCGACGGCGGAGCCTTTTTTTACTTATTTTGTTTCGCTCATTTTTCAAGTAAATTATTTCAAATTTTATACAAACATGCAGAAGATTACTTCGATTTTCGCAGCCCTGCTGCTCGGCATTACCGCCTTGTCGGCGCAGAACGCCTTCGTCGGCGGTCACCGCGCCTGGACGATTGCCATCCAGGGCGGCCCGCTGTATTCGGTCAACGAGAACGGTTTCTCCTATCGTGAGAACGGCTATGGAGGCAAACTTTTCTCGCTGCAGGGCGCAGCAGCCATCGGTTTTGAATTCACGGAAGCCCTGGGGCTCCGCGTCTCCGTCGGGTACGGTGACAACCGCAGCGCCGCGAATACGCGCCAGACTGCCGCACACGGCTTCTATCCGTACAATTTCCGCAGTGTGAACGGTTTCCTCGACGGCACCCTCGACCTCAACGGCAACTATGCCGTCGAACGCGCCTTCCGGCCGCGCCTCTATGCCGGCATCGGAGTCGGCCACACGTTCCATTTCACCAAGCCGACCGGCTACGGCACGCCGAAGCCGGCGGACAATGTCGGTTGGGAAGCGGACAACCCGTTCCACCCCTGGCAGGACATCTCCGAGAAGAATACCGTATTCGGTTTCCGCGCCGGTTTCATCGCGGAATATGACTTCACCCAGAACTTCGGCATCTTCGCCGACCTCTGCGGCGAAGCCTACAAAGACCAGTACAATGGCCTGCAGCCGACCCAGCAGGACCAACAGGCCTATTCCGGTTACGCCGGTTTCCCGCTCGACCTGCGCGCCTCGCTCTCCTTCGGCGTCCTTTTCCGCATCAATACCACGAAATAAACGAAGTCTATGAAATACTGCAAACTCCTTCTTGTCCTGCTGAGCGCACTGCTGGCCATCAGTGCCGTCGGACAGGAAAAATATGAAAACAAATGGTTTGGCGGCGCCGGCGGCGGTATGAACTTCGGAACCGACGGTTTCGACCGCAGCCTCCGCGAGATTTCCCACCTGGGTGCCGGTACGGCCGTTGACGCCTGGGTCGGCAAACGCTTCAACGACTGGTTCGGCCTGCGCGCCGGTTACCAGGGACTGAACATTTCCAGACGCTATGTCGAATACGGACAGTTCCCGTTCATGTATGTCCACGCCGACGCCATGCTGATGTACAACCGTTTCATCATGCCCTACATCCACGCCGGTTTCTCCAAGATTGAGAAAGGCTCGCCGGCCGGCGGTATCGGCGTGATGGTTCCCATCCACCTGAGCAAGACCGTCAGCATCGTGCCCGACATCAAGGTCACGGCTTATGGCGACAAGGCCTATAATGCAGGTGACAAAGGCTTCGCCGCCAATGTGAGCGGCACCGTAGGCCTGGCCGTCAACCTCGCCCGGCCGCGCGCCAAGAAGGCGGAACCGGTCTTCGTGGCCCCCGAACCGGAGCCGCAGCCCGAGCCGCAGCCGCAGCCCGAACCGGTCGTCATTCCCGAGCCGCAGCCCGAACCGGAACCGGTCGTCGACCTGGTGCAGATATCCGAGGAATTCACCGCACGCATCGCCGGTGTGACGCTCTTCGACTTCGACAAATACAGCCTCCGCCAGGAAGCCTTCCCGGTCCTCGACGAAATCGCGACCTGGATGCAGGAGAATCCGGAGCGCACCGCCCTCATCGAAGGTTATACCGACAACCGCGGTTCCGACGCCTACAACCTCGTCCTTTCCCAGCGTCGTGCCGAAGCTGTGCTGAACTACCTGGTTGCAGGCGGCGTTGACAAAGCCCGCCTGACGGCGGAAGGCCACGGCAAGGGTCACTTCACCGAAGGCAAGACCGACGCCGAGGTCCGCCAGCAGAACCGCCGCGTGGTGATTACGCTCAAATAGCATGAAGAAACGCGCACTGATCACAGGAATTACCGGACAGGATGGCAGCTTCCTGTCCGAATTCCTTTTGAATAAAGGCTATGAAGTTCACGGAATCATCCGCCGCAGTTCGGTGGATTTCCGCGAACGGATCGCCCATCTGGAAGGCACGCCCGGCTTCCACCTGCACTTCGCCGACCTGGGCGATTCGATGAGCATCGTCAAGGTCGTGGGGCAGGTGCAACCCGACGAGATCTACAACCTGGCGGCCCAGAGCCACGTCCAGGTCAGTTTCGACGCACCGGAATTCACCGCGGACGTCGATGCCGTGGGCGTGCTCCGTATCCTGGAAGCCGTCCGTGCCTTCCATCTAGAGAAACGCTGCCGCATCTACCAGGCATCGACTTCCGAGCTTTACGGCAAAGTGGAGGCCGTCCCCCAGAACGAGGAGACGCCCTTCCATCCCTACAGTCCCTACGCCGTCGCCAAACTCTACGGCTACTGGATTGTCAAGGAGTATCGGGAGGCGTACGGCATGTTCTGCTGCAGCGGCATCCTGTTCAACCATGAGAGCGAGCGCCGCGGCGAGACTTTCGTCACGCGCAAGATCACGCTGGCGGCCGCCCGCATTGCCCAGGGACTGCAGGAACAGCTGCTGCTGGGCAACCTTTCCAGCAAACGCGACTGGGGCTATGCCCGCGACTATGTGGAATGCATGTGGCTGATGCTCCAGCAGGAGCGCCCCGACGACTACGTCATCGCCACCGGCGTCCAGCATACCGTGCGTGAGTTCGCCGACCTGGCCTTCCGCCACGTCGGCATCACCCTCCGCTGGGAAGGAGAAGGCGCCGGCGAAAAAGGCATCTGCGCGGAGGGGCCCGCCCGGCTGGTCGGAAAAGTCCTTGTGGCCGTCAGCCCGGATTTCTACCGCCCGACCGACGTGGTCAATCTGCTCGGAGACCCTTCGAAAGCCCGTCGGGAACTGGGCTGGGACCCCGCCCGGACGAGCTTCGAACAGCTGGTCGCCCTGATGGCCGAAGCCGACATGGCCAAAGTGGCGGCAGAAGGTGCCGCCGCCAAGGTACGGACCAACCTGGCCGAGTACCTTGAAAAAGGCATTGTGAAATAATGGAGAAAGACAGCAAGATCTATGTGGCAGGGCACCGCGGGATGGTGGGTTCCGCCATCGTGCGGGAACTGCAGCGGCAGGGCTACACGAACCTCGTGACCCGCACGCACCGGGAACTCGACCTGTGCCGGCAAGCCGACGTGGAAGCTTTCTTCGCCGCCGAAAAGCCCGAATACGTGTTCCTGGCAGCCGCCAAGGTAGGCGGCATCGTCGCCAACCAGAGCGCCCTTGCGGATTTCATGTACGACAACATGATCCTCGAGATGAACGTCATTCACGCCGCCTGGCAGCATGGCTGCCGCAAACTCGAATTCCTGGGATCGTCGTGCATCTATCCGCGTCTGGCGCCGCAGCCCATGCCCGAAAGCTGCCTGCTCACCGGCGCGCTGGAAAAGACCAACGAAGCCTATGCGCTGGCCAAGATTTCCGGCCTGAAATACTGCGAATTCCTCAATCGCCAGTATGGCACGGACTACATTTCCGTGATGCCGACCAACCTCTACGGGCCGAACGACAATTACCACCCGGAACACAGCCACGTGCTGCCGGCCCTCATCCGCCGCTTCCACGAAGCCAAAGTCGCCGGCACGCCTTCCGTCACCTGCTGGGGCGACGGTTCGCCGCTGCGCGAATTCCTCTATGTCGATGACCTGGCCAACCTCTGCGTCTTCCTGATGAACCACTACTCCGGCAACGAGACTGTCAATGCCGGGACCGGCAAGGAGCTCAGCATCAAGGCGCTGACCGAACTTGTCGCCAAAGTCGTCGGCTTCACGGGACGCATCGAGTGGGACACTTCCCGCCCCAACGGCACCCCGCGCAAACTGCTCGACGTAAGCAAGGCCATCGCCCTGGGCTGGACCTACAAGACCGAACTCGAAGACGGCATCCGCCTGGCCTACGACGATTTCCTGAACAATCCCATGAGGGCGGAACGGTAGATGAAAGGCATCGATACGCTGAAATTCCTTTTCAGCCTGGTCGTGGTCTGGATTCATACCGGGATCGGTAATTTGGGGGGACTTACCCCCTGGGCCGTTCCATTCTTCTTTTTGGCATCCGGCTTCTTTCTTTTCAGGAAATTATTCAAGGCCTCTGACTACCAGAAAAAGACTGAGCTTATAGCACCCTGGTGGCGGAAAACGTTGAGACTCTATTTGCTCTGGTCTTTGATTTTCCTGCCTTTTGCCATCATCGGATTCGCAAACGGCCATCTGGGCGTTTCAAAATCGATTGCTCTCTATTTGCGCAATCTGGTTCTGGTTGGGGAGAACTACCTTTCCTGGCCGTTATGGTATTTGCTGGGACTTCTCTGGGCCGGGTGCCTTATCTGGCTCGCAGGTAAATTGAGGCTTCCGTTCTGGAGTCTCTGTGTACTTGCCATCCTTTTGTTCTTGCTTCCCAGATTTCTCCATCTGGGAGAAAATGAGGTTTATGCGCGCATTTTTATAACGACCCGCAATGGTCTTTTTGTCGGTTTCCCATATATGGTACTTGGCGGGTTGATCCACCGTATCCTGCCAGAAACAAGTTTCTGGGAATCGGGCAGTTGGCAACAAAAAACAGCCTTCAGTCTCAGATATCTCAGCATCCATATCTATCTTACCCATATGCTCTGGGCCGGATTGTTGATTCTGATCTGGGGATTTGAACGCAGCCTGCTGTTCTGGGGCATTACCTGTTCGATTTCCATTGTAAGCGGCCTGTTGATCCGGCCTTGTGGAGGCTTGGTGAAGTTCTTGTATGGAAGTACCTACCAAACTTGACGGATATGAAGCGTATAGCCGTTTTGATGACCTGCTATAACCGCAGAGACAAAACCCTGCGATGCCTTTCTTCGTTGCAGGAAGGATGGGAAAAGGCCGGGAACGGCCTTTCCGTGTCTGTATTCCTGACCGATGACGGATGTACGGACGGGACGGCAGATGCCATCCGTGAACGGGGATTCCATTTCCCGGTACACATCCTCCAGGGCTCCGGCGACCTTTTCTGGAACGGAGGCATGATCAACTCCTGGAAAGCGGCACTTGCCGAAGGCGGCTTTGACGGCTATCTGTGGCTCAATGATGATACGTATGCACTGCCTGAATTCTGGGACGATCTGGTCAAGGCCGATGCATTCAGCCTCGAAACCTACGGGAAACGCGGCATCTACGTGGGCTCCACCAAAGACTTGGAGACCGGTACATTCACCTACGGTGGCTTCAACTATGTGAGCAAAGTCACCTTGCTCGACCAGTTCCTGCCGCCCGACGGATCGTTCCAGCCCTGCCAGGCCGCGCACGGAAACATCACCTTTGTTTCCCAGGAAGTAGTCGACAAAATGGGAATCTTTTGCGAAAAGTACTGGCACGGCGGGACCGACCACGATTACACCTATCTCGCGCACAAGGCGGGATTTCCAGTGATTGTAATGCCTCGGTATTCTGCCGCTTGTGAGAACGACCATCTGAGTAAGACCAGGAATCATACGATGCTCCCTCTAAGAGAGAGAATGCGCCTGTTTTGGACGCCCAAAGGATATAATATGCATAACACGCTGCTGTTCAGTCGACGTTGTTTCCCGTGGCGAACCCCGTTCGTCTTCCTTTCAGGTGTCATAAAACTCTTCCTCCCGCGTCTGGGCTACGGCGGTTACCTTAAACTCCGCAAACACGGCATCTGATGAAAAAGATCTTCATCGCCTATGCGGACGCGGCACTGGCCTATTCACTCAAACGGATTGGCCGGCAGGCCCGTCGCCTGCAGATCTTCGACGAAGTGATCCTCTATACGCCGGCCGACTTATCGGAAGATCTCAAGGCGCATCCGCTGATGCAGCATAGCCGAGGCGGCGGTTATTGGCTCTGGAAGCCCTGGCTGATTCAAAAGACCCTCCGCGACCACACGCCGGGCGATGTGGTCGTTTACGCCGATGCCGGGTCCACATTGCGGAAATCCCCCGAATGGGAGCGCCTGTTCGGGCTGATGGACCGCTACGACACACTTTGTTTCCAATACGCCGAAACCGTTCCGGAATTTGCCCGCTGGGGCAATGCTTCCACGAAGATCAAATACTGGACGAAGAAAAGCGCTCTGACGTTCCTCGACGAATACTTTCACGACAACGCCTACCGGGAGAACTGTAAAATCATGGGCGGACTCCTGTTTATGAAGAATCCCGACAACAGCCTACTCCAGCGGTGGCTCGACATCTCGCTGAACCATCCGGAACTGGTTGTCGATCCCACCGAGGAAGAAATGAAAGACCAGGAGCCGGGATTCGCTTATCATAAGCATGAGCAGTCCTTCCTGACGGCGCTGGCCTATTATGACAAGACCGTCTGCATGATCCCGGAAACGTACGAGAAATACGCTCCAGACACCTTCGCCTGGGCGTCACGCTGCCGAGCCGCCAATTTTTGGGAATATCTACCCTGGGCTATCAAGATGCGGATGCGGCACCTGCTGGGCGACGAAACGTTTGAAAAAGGAAAGAAATTACTGGGAATCCGTTGAAATGACACGGAACTGCACGGCCATTCTGATCCTGACCTACAACACCTCGAACGATACGATCCAGTGTATCCGAAGTATCGAGGCCTGTAATTCAGCCCCCGTCAAGTACATTGTCGTTGACAACGATTCGCGGGACAAAGCGGAGGCAGAAAAACTGGATGACTTCTTCTCCCGGAGCGGACGCAGTTATCGACGGTGGAGCGATTCCGATACCCCGGAAGGAGAACTTCCCCATTTCTCCCTTTTGGCCAGCCAAAGCAACGACGGATATGCCCGGGGGAACAACAAGGGGCTCCGGCTCGCTTTTGCAGATCCCGCTGTCAGCCAGATCCTAGTCCTCAACAGCGACATCCTCTTTACCGAGGACATGCTTCCGACACTATTGGGTTTCCAAAAGAAAACCGCTGACTGCGGACTCTTGACGCCGCTGGTTGTTTCCAGGAAAGGCACCGTCGACCACTGCTGCGCCAGACGGATACCGACCAACCGGGAAATCATCCGGCTCTTCGGATACTTCAACCGAGATTACCACCACCGGCTTTCCCAAGCGGAAAAACGACAGAAGATCTTACTGAACAACCCGGAGCTGACGCAACAACCCTCTTTCCCGGTCGATGTTCCCAGCGGTGCCTGTATGCTGATCGAAAAAGACTTATTCCGGCAGATCGGAGGATTCGACCCCGACACGTTTCTGTATTATGAGGAAATCATCCTCTACCAAAAACTACGCGTCCTTTCCCGGACCAACTATTGCGTCCCGTCCGTCCGATGCACCCATCTGGGCGCAGGAAGCACACAGAATCAGAATAGTCGGTTCCTTCAGCGCTGCAACCTGGAAAGTGCCGACCACTACCTGTCCAAGTACGGGAAGATGACCATCCCTCAGCGATTGGCCTGGTTCTTCGTCAAAGGCTTGTGGTTCCTGAAATTCAAAATTACCGACACCCCGAAGAAAAGTTGACTGCCTGATGGGTATCCTGGACCTGCTTCCCATGAAATACCGCCATCGCGTGGCTGACCCCGTCCGCAGCGTCACGATGCGGGTCAAGCATGTCGTCTGGTACTGTTTCCACCCCAAGGATCCGGACTATCACCGGATTCCGATCATCATCAACAATTATAACCGGCTCGACTGCCTGCAGAAATTAATCAAGGCGCTGGAAGACAGGGGCTATACGAACATCCACATCCTGGACAACCTGTCCGACTATCCGCCGCTGCTGACCTGGTATGAAACCTGTCCGTACGACGTAATCCGTCTGGATCGGAACATCGGCTATCTGGCCATTTGGGAATCCGGCGTTTATGAACGCTTCAAACGATCCTTCTACGTCTATACCGATTCCGACGTAGTTCCGGATGAAAATTGCCCGGAGGATTTCATGAAACGGTTCCTGAAGGTGCTGCGCAAGTATCCCCGTTGCCTGAAAGTCGGTTTCGGACTACGGATCGATGATCTCCCCGACAGCTTCGGCCACAAGGAAGCCGTCCTTCGCAATGAAGGCAGGTTCTGGAAAGTGCCGCTGGGTGACGGCCTCTATAAAGCCCAGATCGACACAACATTCGCCCTGTACCGCCCGTTCTGCTATGGACCGGCCAACGACCACCACTTGATGATCCGCACGGGCGAACCCTATGTCGCCAGGCATCTCCCCTGGTATGTGGATTCTTCCAACCCTTCAGACGAAGATCTTTATTATATCCGGACGTCGCACCAGTCCACGCACTGGACTTCGCAAATGCAAAAAGAAATCAACACTATTCCTGAATAGCTTTACCCGATATGAATATGACCGCGACATCTCTTGAGTCTTTTCGGCAGGAATTAATGAGCCAAAACATTGAAGTGGTTGAACACAATTGTACACAAGACATTCATAACCATAATTGCAGGACATGTGTTTTGGGCGTGTTGCTTTCAGATTATGGGAAAGAAATTGAACAGTATATGTTATCCTGGCTTACAAAGAAATACAATGTGATTTCAATCAGGCAATCTGCGCCGGGAGTTTTGTTCGAGTTTCCTGCTTTGCGATTTGCCCAATTGTTTTCCACCGAGTTCAAGGTACCTGTTTTATACCTGCACACGAAAGGTGCCGCGCATAAAGGCAGATTTCAACGGAAAACCATAAATATGTGGAGATTTGAATTCGTTGAATCAAAATTGGCATATGAAGAAAAAATGGAACAATACGATGTTCTTCTACCCTATTCCGGTCCACAAAAAATAACTTGGTTCAACGGGTTCATTGCATCAAGTAAGGCTTTCTCTTCCATTTCTCCCATCAAAGTATTGGAAAACAGGTTTATTTATGAGATTCTATTTAAAGGCTCATCCCTCAAATTTTATGGAAGACGTATAGACCATATTCAAAGGAGCGAAGCATTGGAGAATACTTCGGTCATGTATCACGACATCAATCGGTTTTCTGCCTCTTTCTCCTATTTTTCAAATCAATTGCATTATTTCGTTTGCAAGCACCTTCCGAGAAACAATAAGCATTAATGAAACTATCAATCATTACCATCAACTGGAACAACCAAAATGGACTGCGTCTGACGATGGACAACATCCTTCAGCAGACGGCCAGAGACCAGTTTGAATACATTGTTGTCGATGGCGGTGCCAATGACGGCAGTGGTGAGATGCTGGCCCAGGAATACGACGATAAACTCGACAAATGGGTGAGCGAGCCGATCAAACCCATATACCGGAAGATGAACATTGGCGTACAGAAGGCAACGGGCGACTATTGTCTGTTCATCAACTCCGGGGATGCCCTGAACGACCCGAACGTTGTCAATGACGTACTCCCATATTTGGACGGAAAGTATGACCTTGTCATCGGAACCATTCTCGAGGGAAAAAGCCGGACAAGAGTCCCCAACGACATCACCTACCTTTGGATGTACAAGGCCAGCATTCCGCACTCGGCGGCATTCATCCGCCGCGACCTTCTCATTAAGCATCCTTACGACGAAGACTTGCGCATTGTTTCCGATTGGAAATTCTTCCTGCAGGTTCTCATTTTCGATAACGCCTCCTACAAACTGATCGACCGGGACATTGCCTATTTCGATCAAACCGGTATCAGCTCCACCCATCCAGAACAAGTAGAAGAAGAACGCAGAATAGTACTAGATCAATTGGTACCTTCCCGCATCACGGCCGATTACCTGCAATTCACCCGCGGACAAGGCTACCGCAACACCGATTACGATCGGTTCTACATCAAACTGAGAAACTACAAATACGGACGCTTCCTCTATACCCTCAACGTCCTGACGATGCGGTTCATCGCCTTTTTCCGGAAAGGCGCGCGCTTCGCGCGCAACTTCAACCCATTCTCCATACAGTAACCTCCAGATATGGAACAAAACAAGGCAGAGAACACCAAGAGATTAGCCAAGAATACACTGTACCTGTATTTCCGCTCTATCTTTTGTCTCGTTGTTTCGCTCTATAGTAGCCGCCTTATACTTCAGGTACTAGGGGTAGATGACTATGGCGTCAATAATGTGGTAGCCGGATTTGCCTCAATGTTTACATTAGTAACCGGCTCATTATCAACCGCTATCAGCCGTTTCCTCACCTTTGAACTGGGCACCGGGAACATTGAAAAGCAAAAACAGGTGTTTTCAATTTCTCTGACTATGATGGCCGGGTTTTCTCTTATAATCATTCTCCTTGCCGTTACCATTGGTCAATGGTATATCCAGAATGTTATGAAGATTCCCGACGGGCGGGAAACGGCGGCACTATGGGCTTTTTATTGCGCTATCTTATCAGTCGTAACCGGCCTTCTTGTCTCGCCCTTCAACTCTACCATCATTGCCCATGAAAAAATGGGCATTTATGCCCTTATCAATATCATTGAAGCGGTGTTTCAACTTGGGCTCGCCCTTTTCCTTACATTTGGGACTTATTCAATTGACAGACTAATCCTCTATACGGTAGTATGGACTTCTTGCGGAATAGTCCTACGTGTTTTTGCAGCCCTATATGCCATTGCCTTATTCAAAGAATGTCGTCCTCGACTGTACTATGAAAAACAATTGGCCATACAAATGTACAGCTTCGCAGGATGGAATTTTATGTCAAGTGTATCCGGGACTTTGAGCGGCCAAGGGATTAATCTCTTGATTAACTTTTTTTACGGGCCAGCCGTCAATGCCGCTAGGGGATTGTCCGACACCGTCCAACGATCAGTTTCCATGATCGTCAATAATTTTACTATAGCATTAACACCACAAATCACAAAATCCTACGCGGCGAAAGAAATGTCTTATGTAAAATACTTGACCTATCGAGGTTCACGCTTTGCTTTTTACATAATGTTTCTGGTTTCGTTGCCAGTAATATTGGAATCCGAGTTTGTTTTTACGTTTTGGCTTGGAGAAGTTCCCGAGCATACTGTGAATTTCAATAGAATCGCACTGATTGCAAGCACAGCCGGACTCTTTTCATCTGTATTTGCAACCGTACAAAACGCATCGGGTAACATTCGCAATTTCCAATTTTTCTTCAGTTTGGTGGCCTTGTTGGAGTTTCCTGCCGCTTGGCTTTTTATGAAATTGGGGGCTCAGCCCGAAATTGTCTATTTCATTTTTCTTGTCGCTGTTTTCCTGAACATCCTTATTACGCATCACTATGTCCATAAAACTCTGGGATACAACTACCAAGAAGTATTCCATGAAGTTTATTATCCAGAAATAAAAGTTATCATCTGTTCGACTGTTTTTCCTCTTCTTTCCGTACTGTTACTTCCTTATGGATGGGGACGTTTTCTCCTAACCGGAACACTGTGCGTATTATTTACGATACCCTCTATTCTCTATCTGGGCTGCAGCCAATCAGAAAGAGAATTTATTTTCAATATTGTCAAAAACAGGGTATCCTTGCTCTTCGCAAAAAAATGACCCTCTCTTTTTTATCATACGCTTTCCTCGCTGGGAATATCGTTTTACGTCGGAGTCCCCGATTCATTGTTGAAGTCGTTCTGCGCCTATGTTACGGACCACAGCAACGATCGGCATCATATCATAGCCGCCAATGAAGGGAGTGCAATCGGCCTGGCGGCTGGTTACAACCGCCGTTAGATTCATCCTTGTTGGAGGAAAGTCCATGGTCATCCGTTCCATCGAAACACTCGGCGACCGTGTTGCCCGAGTAATCAAGTCATGAGTCCTTTGCCTTCCTCCCCTAAAACCGTGTTAACCTTTGGCGTATTTGATATGCTCCATATCGGTCATATCCTGCTATTCAAAAGAGCGCGCGGATTGGGCGACGCCCTTCTTGTTGCCGTGCAGGACGATCGAGAGATTTTAAAATATAAACCCGATACAAAGGTTATTTATAATACAGAAGATCGTATATTTATGGTCAGTTCCATCCGATATGTCAACCGGGTATGTCTCTATCATGATGTAGACATAGATATCCAAAATCTCGATTTTGACATTCTGGCAATCGGCCAAGATCAGACTCACCCCGGGTTTATGAAGGCTGTACAATGGTGCCAGAATCACGGGAAAGAAGTCATTCGGCTGCCTCGGACGGAAGGCATTTCATCCACACTTCTACGGGACTATCAAAATACAAATGAGTACCCGACAACTGTTAACGACCAGCGAGTGCCGTAATATCCAATTGGATATTCTAAAAAAGATAGACCAGTTCTGCCAAAGAACAGGTTTACGGTACTCCCTTGCATATGGAACACTGATCGGTGCCGTACGTCACCAAGGGTATATTCCTTGGGATGACGATATTGACCTTATGATGCCTCGCCCCGACTATGAATTGTTTCTTCGAGAGTTTCGGGATGATCACCTTTATTTAATCAACTTGGCTGCACGAGACGATTGTGTCGAGACTTTTCTAAAAGTATGTAAAAAGGGGACTATTATGGTGGACAAGAGTTTCCACCGGGAAATCTGGGGAGTCAATGTGGATATTTTCCCAATCGACGGTGCCCCATCTGAGGGATTAGATACGCATTATGCTTCATTGGACACACTGCGAGAGAAGGCTTTCCGTATTTGTCCCTATTACAAGAGTGTGCACAAAGGCCGCGCTTCTTTATACATTAAATATGTCCTAAAGCGAGTGAGACACCCCTACCTTCATTCTTTCAAGTTCTTAAAAAAGAAACTGGCTGACGGGCAAAAGGCTATTCCTTACGATTCCTCGAATACCGTAGGAATCTATTTTGCCGCCGAAAAAACACGTACTTTTATGAGCAAGTCGGTTTTTGATAATATCGGAAACATCTATTTTGAAGGAAAACAATACCTCGCCATTCTTGAATACGACAAGTATTTGACACAATTATACGGAAATTATATGCAACTCCCCCCTGTGGAAAAGAGAGTATCGCATCACTATTATGACTCTTTTGTAGAACAATAACTGATTATGCAATTCGGTTTCTCCATTTCATTCAGTACATTGTGCAATCGGAGAAATGGAAGTCATTTCACTCCGTACAAATCACCTGCATTAAAGACGAGATCGGAAGGATTCTATAAAACGGCCCACACCCAGCTACAAAATACTAAGCGATATGGGAAGACGCAGTATTTCAGATACCATTCCTGTACCCTCTCAATGGGATGATTGCATCCCTACCCTTTCAGCGAATGCCAGACAAAATGTGTGCAAAGCGTACCGTAGGATGGATAATCATGGCGTTTTTCGAAGCGAAGCATACGCGCTTCATTTATTCTTTGGGACGGCGATGCGTTTGTTGTATCCTTATCACAGAAACGATTAAAAGAGTTGCTGGAACAAAGATCCAAAATACAGACCTCGCTCGCGGAGATGAATCGTACAAATTCAAGATGGGAGGAGTAGAATACCATACTCCCGACATTGTTTTAAAATGAACACCATACCTATCCTCTTCACATTCGATCAGAGCCTGCTGATGCCAGCAGGCGTTTGCTTGACATCTCTTCTCCTTAATGCAAACGCGGATACTTTTTATGACATCTTTATCCTTCATGGGCCGAATTGTGACTTTACCGAATCGCGATTAATGGATTTGCCGTCAATTTTCGGAAACTGCCGCATAACGTGCCGTAGAGTCGTGGGGGAATTTGAAGGCGGATACGAAATCAGGGGCATTCCAGAAACTGCTTATTATCGCTTAGTTTCACCGGAACTCATACCTGAATATGACAAACTGCTTTATTCCGACGTAGATGTCGTCTTCCGAGAAGACCTTTCAAAGTATTATATGCTGGACTTAGGTGACAACTATTTTGCGGCCGTTGACAACTGTTCCCGATTACGGCCCTCAATGCAACAGTATATTACAAAGTTGGGGTTGGACTGGCGAAACGGATATTACTATTCAGGCAATCTGGTCATTAATTCGGCGCTGATTCGTAAGGACCATCTTATAGACCGCTTCCGAGAACTCGGGAAAAATGCCTATAACCAGCAAGATATGGACATCATTAATATTGCTTGCAACAAGCGGTTCTTTCCTCTCAGTCCTGTATTCTGCTTGTCGGTACAGTTATATTCGATGATAGTTACTCGTCGTAAAGAAATGGAATCCATCTATGGTGCTGAGGCATTGGATGCCGCCCTTGAACACGGTATTGTCCATTACAATGGGACAAAACCCTGGTCAGGCATTTGCATGAATATGGACATTTGGTGGTCAGTCTATCGTCAAAGCATCTTCTATGATGAACAATTTACCGAATTGTTCTGGAAACAGCAATCAGAGGCCTTGATTCGACTTCCTTTGAAAAAACGCATCAAGATACTACTTAGATATCCTTTGGACCGGAAATCCTCTAAATTCTAAATAATATGACCCCTATCGCCCCCTCAGAGTTTCGTTCAATGATGATAGACATCCTGCATGATATTCATTGTTTCTGTGAGGAAAAAGGACTGCATTATTATTTGGCCTATGGCACCCTGCTGGGAGCTGTCCGGCACAAGGGCTTCATTCCATGGGACGACGATATCGACATCTGGCTGCCCCGGCCGGATTACGACCGATTTCTGAAAGAGTACAAAAGCGATCACTTTGAAGCCATTTGGGCCGGCAATTACCCGGGCTATCCCCTGGATTTTGCCAAAGTCCACGACACACGCACTCGCCTTGTCGAAGAAGGCGGCGACGGGAACTGGGGGGTTTTCGTAGATGTATTCCCGCTTGACGGGGCATCGGATGAAAAAACCTGGAAGCAGACACTAAAAAGTGTAGCCTTTGTCCGGCATCTGATTGCCAATCAGCGCTTTACAAGGAAAATCTCTTTCTCCCGGAAAGCCGGCTGGAAAAAGAATCTGAGCATCTTGGTCGGACGAATCGCGCATCCTTTCCTTTCGATGGAAAAACTGCTTTTGTGGGAAAACCAGATTATGAAAAAAAAACGCCTTTGAGGACTGCAGCCATGTTTGCGACTATATCGACCTGACAGCCCATTTCTTTGACAAATCGATTTTCTCTGAAGCGGTCCCTCTTCCGTTTGAAGGGTATGAGTTCCTTGCCCCTATTGGCTATGATAAGTGCCTAACCATGGTGTTTGGCGACTATATGACCCCGCCGCCACCGGAAAAGCGGGTATCGCATCACGGGTCAAAAGCTTACTGGAAATAGTCTTATCCCTACACTTCGATGAAATCCTGCGTTCCCTCCCGCAACATTGATCCCCAGATAGCCGCGATCGGCGCCGAAACGTTGGACATGGCAGCGGTTACCCTTTCAACCACAAGGGATATTACTGGACAAAGTGGCGTTCTTCGCTGTACGCCACACACGATTATTGATGGATCAGCTGTACAGACCGGGAAATCCATCACCCAGGAACAAGCAGAAAAGATTATAGAGCTTGTCGATAATAACCCTTATTGTATTCAGCAACTCGCGGAAATGGTCTGGAACCGCTCAGCGCCCGCATGCAAAGACGAAACCATTGAAGATGCCTTTCATGCCCTAATCGATGCACAAGCCGGATTAAATTTAGCCCTGACCCAGACGCTGACACTTACACAACAGAACCTGTTGCATGCAATTGTAGCAGGAGAAAAGCATTCGGGAAAGCCATCACGATGGAAGATCCCATCTATGCATGGTGGCTGAAAAACATTTACTTTGCATGACCGACATCAGTGTTTCCGTCATCATCCCCTTCTTCAAAGTAGCGTCCTTTGTCGAACGCTGCACCCGGTCCTTGCTGGAGCAGACGCTGCAGGATGTGGAATTTATCTTTGTGGATGATGCCTCACCGGACGAAAGCCGGGCGATCATCGAACGGGTCGCTTCGCAGTACGGCCGGAATGTCCGCATCCTGACGCATACGGAGAACAAGGGGTTGCCGGCAGCGCGCAATACAGGACTGGCTGAGGCGCAGGGCGAATTCATCTATCACTGCGATTCGGACGATTATCTGGAACCGACGATGCTGGAAGAAATGTACCATGCTGCTACTGCACAGCAAGCCGATTTCGTGTATTGCGACTTTTACCTGGATTTCGGCACGTCGCGCCGCGTAATGACGAATCCGGACTACACGGATCCGGAACAAATGGTCAAGGAAGGCTTCCTGGCCGGACTGATGAAATACAATGTCTGGAACAAACTGGTCGCACGCAAGCTTTATACGGAGAGCGGACTGCTGTTCCCGGCCGGACACGGGATGGGCGAAGATATGACGATGATTGCCCTGGCAACACACGCAACACGGACAGCACACGTGGCCAAGCCGCTCTATCATTATGTGAAGCTCAACAGCAACGCCTTCTCCAACACGTTCTCGCAGCGGCATCTGGACGACATCCGCTTCAATGCCGACCGGACGCTGACCTTGCTTCAGGATTGGAATGTGCCGGACAAGGAACGCTACCTCAACTTCTTCAAACTGAACCTCAAGCTGCCCTTCCTCTTTTCAGAGGACCGCAGCCAGATCCGGCTCTGGAAGGCATGGTATCCGGAGGCGAACCGCTATATCCGGCGGAACACGCACCAGCCGCGCCGCACCCGGCTGGTACAGCAGTGCGCGGCTGCCGGGCTTTACCCGCTGGTAAGGCTCTATACTTTTCTGGTTAATCATCTTTATTACGGATTGCATTACAGGCGATGATCAAAGTCCTGAAAATCATATTGACCGTACTGGTCACCAGCTTTTTCTTCTTTCCGTTCTCCTTTTCGTTCCTCCCAAGTCAGAACACGAAGAACCTGTTGGCCGTCGTCGGCCTTGTCTTCGTCATCATAGAACTGGTCCGACGAAAAGACCTTTCCGTCCCGCGCGAGCTTCTGATCTTACTGTTTATCAGCGGCATGGTCTCTCTCCTGTCCCTGATCTCCATCACATACAACCAGACGCCGGACACAACCTATGTCTCTTTTATCCGCTCGACGGCCATCTGGTTGAGCAGTGCTTTTGCGTGTATCTTCATCATCCGGTCTGTTCACGGAAGGATCGATGTTCCTTTGATTGTGCACTATCTGATCGGTGCTTGCCTGTTCCAGTGTGCAGCAGCGATGCTGATCGCGTTCGTTCCTTCCGTCCAGCTGTTCGTTGACACCTATGTTCAACAAGGCCAGGCACTATTGCAGGACTTGGGGCGCCTCTATGGCATCGGGGCCTCCCTTGACGTGGCCGGCTCCCGATTTGCCGCCGTACTGACCGCCATTTCCTTCCTGCTGGCTTCTCCTGCCCAAAAAAACACCAACGGAATGGCCGTCTTCTATACGCTATCCTTCATCGTCATTTCTGTCATCGGAAACATGATTGCCCGAACGACAACGATCGGTATGGCCATCGGTGTAGCCTGGTTCCTGGCGACACCTTTCATCACACGGCAGCGATTACAGTTGGACGGGCGTTTCGGGAAAGCATTCACAATCATCCTGACAGGAGCAGCCCTGGTTCTTGTCAGTGTCCTGCTATACCGCGCATTCCCGGAAGTCAAGGAACTCTTTGAATTCGGGTTCGAGGGCTTTTTCTCATTCTTTGAAACCGGCCAGTGGCAGGTTGACTCCAATGACGCACTGCGTGATATGATTGTCTGGCCCGAAGAACTGCGTACCTGGATCATCGGAGACGGCTACTTTCTGAATTCGAGATACGACCCCAACTATCTGGGGGATGCGCCTGTAGGCGGCTATTATATGAGTACCGACATCGGCTACCTCCGCTTCATTTTCTACTTCGGAATTGCCGGACTGGTCTGGGTCATCGCGCTTCTCGTCTATTCGACCTACGTCTGCTGCAAGTATTTCAAGGAATACACCTGGCTTTTCGTGATGGCATTGCTGGTCGGGCTCGTGGTCTGGGCCAAGGTTTCGACCGACGTATTCCTGTTCTTTGCCCTCTTCCTCTGCGCCGCTGCCCTGCAGGAGCCGCAGGAATCAATCCAAGAAGGCACAAGCACAACGGAAACACCGTGAAACTCCTCTACTGCATCAACGGATTCTACCGGGCGGCCGGGATGGAGCGGGTGCTGGCCGACAAGGCCAACTGGCTCGCGGCGCACGGCTATGTGGTGACGATCCTGACGACCGACCAGCTGGGGCGGCCGGATGCGTTCCCACTGGATCCGCGCGTGGAGAAATATGATCTGGGTATCAACTATGAAAGCAACAATGGCGGTTCGCTGCTGGACAAACTGCTGCACTACCCGGCCAAGCAGCGGCGGCATCGCAGCGCGCTGGCGGCCAGGCTTTCGGAGATCCGCCCCGACATCACAATCTCGATGTTCTGCAACGAGGTGAACCTGCTGCCCCGGATGCACGACGGCAGCCGCAAAGTATTGGAAATCCATTTTTCCCGCTTCAAGCGCCTCCAGTATGGCCGCCGCGGGCTCTGGGCCCTGATCGACCGTTTCCGCAGCCGGCAGGATGAGAAACTGGCGGCCCGCTACGACCGCTTTGTCGTCCTGACCGAAGAGGACAAGGGCTACTGGCCGCAGCTCCCGAATCTGCGGGTCATTCCCAACCCCAGGCCCTTCACCTTGCCCGAGCCTGCCTCGCTGGACAGTCACACCCTGCTCGCGGTGGGAAGGTACACGCATCAGAAAGGCTTCGACCTGCTGCTGCAAGCCTGGAAGATGATTGATACGCAGGGCTGGACCCTCCGGATTGCCGGCAGCGGCGATCCGCTGGGAGCTGTGCCGGACAACGTAATCACGGGCCCTTCTGCCAACATTCAGGAAGAATACCGGAACGCAGCCTTCCTGGTCATGAGTTCCCGCTACGAGGGGCTGCCGATGGTGCTGCTGGAAGCCCAGGCGGCCGGCTTGCCCGTCGTTTCCTTTGCTTGCAAATGCGGGCCGAAAGATGTGATCACCGACGGGGAGGATGGCATCCTGATCCCGGAAGGGGATATTGAAGGCCTCGCCAGCGGTATGAAACGATTGATGGACGATATCAATCTGCGCCGCAACATGGGCGCAGCCGCTTTCCGCAATTCCGTCCGTTACGACAAAGAACGGATCATGCACCAATGGGACAGTCTCTTCCACGAATTATCGTAGTCTCGGCCGTCAATCTCCGCAAAGGAGGCACCTTGACGATTCTCCGGGAATGCCTGCACTACCTGTCGCAGCAGAAGGGCCTGAAAGTGTATGCGCTCGTCCACAATAAGGCACTTTGCGACTTTCCGGGCATCGAGTACCTGGAATTTCCCTGGACCGTCAAGGGATGGGGCCGGCGGCTCTGGTGCGAATATGTGACGATGCACCGCGTAAGCCTCGACATTGCGCGGAAAGAAGGACAGGAGATCGACACCTGGCTCTCCCTGCACGACACGACACCCCGCGTCAAGGCCCGGCATCGGGAAGTGTACTGCCACACCTCCTTCCCTTTCCTGAAATGGCGGTTGCGGGACCTGGTGATGGATCCGAAGATTCCGCTGTTTGCGATGTTCACGCGCTTTGCCTACCGCATAGGTGTCCGGCGGAACGACTGTCTGATCGTGCAGCAGGAATGGTTCCGCGACGGGCTGAGCCGGATTACGGGCTTCCCGAAAGAGCGGATCCGGGTCATTCCGCCGACAGTATCGGTCGAAGGCATCACGCCGGAGGCCGTTTCTTCGGAGGTCCCGATGTTCCTGTATGTATCCACGGCAGACTGCCACAAGAATTTCGAAACGCTCTGCGAGGCAGCCCGGCTGCTGGAAAACGAAGTGGGAACCGGCCGCTTCCGCGTGGTCCTGACCATCTCGGGCGAGGAGAACCGCTATACCCGCTGGCTGAAGAAGCGCTGGGGCGACGTGTCCTCCCTTCACTTTGCCGGCTTCATGCCGCGGGAGCGTCTGTTCGGCTACTACAAGGCCGCGGCCTGTTTCGTATTTCCGTCCCGCGTCGAGACCTGGGGGCTCCCCATCACGGAATACCGGCTGCTGAACGGCGGGCCCATGCTGCTGGCCGACCTGCCGTACGCCCACGAGAGCAGCGAAGAAAAGGCTGTGTTTTTCCCGGCCACGGACGCCAGCCGGTTAAAAGAATTGATGTATGAAAGTCTTGCAACTCGGTAAATTCTACCCCATCCGGGGCGGTGTGGAAAAGGTGGAGGCCAGCCTCACGGAAGGGCTTTCCGCACGCGGCGTGGACTGCGACATGCTCTGCGCAAGTTTTGACGGAGACAAGGAAATGCGCGTCATTCCGCTGGGCGGACACGGCCGCATCCTCGTCGTCCCCACCCTGCTGAAAGCCGCCGGGACCATGATCGCCCCGAAGATGATCGGCTGGTTGCGGAAGCATCAGGCCGAATACGACATCATCCACATCCACCATCCCGACCCGATGGCGGCCCTGGCCCTGAGGCTGAGCGGATTCCGCGGCAGGGTCATCCTGCATTGGCACAGTGACATCCTCTCGCAGCGCTTCTTGCTCCTTTTCTTCAAACCGCTGCAGAACTGGCTGATCCGCCGGGCGGAAAAGATTGTGGGGACTACGCCAGTTTACGTACGGGAATCCCCGCATCTGGCCCATGCGCAAGCTAAGTGCACGGCCGTTCCCATCGGAATCGAGCCGTTTGAACCCGCCCCGGAGCGCACCGCGGAAATCCGCAGCCGTTTTGCCGGCAAGAAGCTGATTCTCAGCATCGGGCGCCTGGTCCCGTATAAAGGATATCCTTACTTGATCGAAGCTATGAAGATGTTGTCGGGGGACTATCATCTGGTCATCGGCGGCACCGGCCCCCTGCGGGAACAGCTTGAAAAACAGATCCAGACCCTGAACCTGCAGAACCGGGTGACGCTCACCGGCTACATCGACGATGCCGACATCCCGGCCTGGTTCGGCGCCTGCGACTGCTTCGTGCTCACCAGTACGATGAAGACCGAGGCCTTCGGCATCGTGCAACTGGAAGCCATGAGTTGCCACAAGCCGATCGTGGCCACCCGTATCCCGGGTTCCGGCGTCGCCTGGGTCAACGAAGACGGGGTCTCCGGACGCAACGTGACGCCCGGAAAACCGGAAGAATATGCCGCCGCGATCCAAGAAGTGACCGCAAATAGCAAAAAAATCGGAGAAAGTGCGTATCTTCGCTATTTGAATTGTTTCACCCGCAAACAAATGATTGAAAAAATCTTAGAAATATATGAAAACGCGTAAGCTGATTGGAATGTTAACCCTCCTCGTGCTGCTGGCTGCAAGCTGCACGACTTCGCGTACCTTGGGTTACCTGCTCGACATGGAGTACAACCGTGACTATCCGGCCACACCGCCGCCGGAGCTGAAACTGCAGATCGAAGACCGTGTCAACATCCAGGTCCTCAGTGAAAATCCGCAGCTCTCCGCGCCCTTCAACACGCTGCTCACCCTGACCGACCTGGCCAACAGGACGACTCAGCAGCCCGTCTTGAAATATACCGTGGACCGTGAAGGCAACATCGATTTTCCCGTGCTGGGAAAGCTGCATGTGGAAGGTCTGACGCTCAAGGAAGTGGAAACGAAAATCGCCGGTGAAATCGCATCCCGCGGCTACATCAAGGAACCTGTGGTCAATGCGTCGCTCGACAACTTCACCGTGACGATCATCGGCGGACAGCGCAGTACGGTCCTGGAAATCGAAGACCGGAGTTTCAATCTGCTGCAGGCACTGGCCAGGGCGAATACCGGCACAAGTGAAGAAATCAACATCCGGGAAGTAACCGTGATCCGCACCGAGAACGGAAGCCGGAAAGCCTACCCTGTCAACCTCCAGACCAAGGCGATTTTCGACTCGCCCGTCTTCTACCTGCAGCAGAACGACGTGGTCTACTACAAACCCAAAGTGTACAGGATGAGCCAGACGGCCAACAACTTCATCGGATTTGTCGGGACGCTGGCCGGCTTTGCCAGCCTGGTCTTGTCCTACCTGGCTCTGACAAAATAAACCGCTATGCAAGAAAAGAACACCAACCGCGTCAACCTTGTCGACTTGTTCCTCTACCTGTTGAGCCACTGGTACTGGTTCGTGCTCTGCGCCGCCCTGTGCGGGGGCTATGCCTACTACAAATACGCGCAGAAGCCTTTCATCTACCGCAGCGACGCCACCGTCATCATCAAGGACCCCAGCAGTGCGCAGACCACCGCCGGTATGACGAACTACAGCAGCCAGATCAACCGAATCAACATGACCAACGAGATCCTGCAGCTACGGTCGAAACAACTGATGTCCGAAGTGGTCCGCACGCTCGATGCCGACATCGACTATACGATTCCCATCAAGTTGCGCAACGTGGAACTCTACCATCTGGCCCCGGTCAGGATGAATATCCTGCGCGATGAGAACACGCCGGAATCTTTCTCGTTGACCGTCACGACGCTCGACCAGAAATCGCTGCGCGTTGATCTCATGGACGGCCGTACTGCGACTGTCGCGCTGGGTGACACCGTCCCTGTCTATGGCACCCGCGTCATTTTCACCCCGACCGCTTATTACAATGGTGAAGGCGCCGGGAAACCGGTGACCATCACGAAAAGACCGGTTGCCAATGCCGCCGCCGCCTTCCTGAGCCGCCTGCGGGTCGCGCAAAGTGAAGGCACCATCCTGCAGCTTTCCATGCAGGACTATTCCGTCTGGCGCGCCAGTGACATTCTCAACACGCTCGTTGACAAATACAATGAAGACGCCATCCGCGAAAAGAACCGCATTGCCGTCAACACGGCCCAGTTCATCAACGAGCGCCTGCTCATCATCCAGAGCGAACTGGGCGGCGTGGAAGATGAAATCGCCCGTTTCAAGAGTTCCGAACGCATCATGGATGTGGACCAGGCAACCGCGCAGTACCTCGACGAGAACAGGGGCTACAGCTCCGAGATCGTGAAGGTGGAAACGCAAGTCAAACTGGCGGAATATCTGCGTGACTATATCAGCAATTCCTTCCAGTCCTACGCTACCATTCCGGTCAATACGGGGTTGGAGGATGCACGGATCGAAAACGAGATTACCCAGTACAACAACCTGATCCTGCAGCGGGACCGCCTGTTGGAGGCCTCCAGTGCCGAAAGCCCCGCCGTAAAGCAGATTGAAAGCACCCTGTTGCCTTTGCGGCAGAATATCCTCGGTTCCATCAACAACCTGCTGGCCTCCCTCAACGTGCGCCGCAACGATCTCACGAACCTGGAACGCGAGTCCCTCCGCAAATTCACCGCCATGCCGGCCAAGGCGCGGCAGCTTCTCTCCATCGAGCGTCAGCAGAAGATCAAGGAAAGCCTGTATTTGTACCTGCTCAACAAGCGCGAGGAGAATGCCCTGACCCAGGCCATGGTGGACAACAATGCGCGGATGATCGACCGCGCCGCCGGATCTACCGTGGCAATCTACCCCTCGCGCAACAAGATGCTGCTGACGGCCATCCTCATCGGCCTGCTGATTCCCGGTGTCATCCTGGTGGCCCGGATTTTCATCGACCAGAAAATCCGCACCCGCAAGGATCTGGAAGATACGACCCGGGTCCCTTTCCTGGCCGAGATCCCCAAAGCGAAAGTGAAGAAAGGAGAGCAAGAAGATCCGAAGCGGACGGCCTACTCCCATGCCTCCCATAAGTCTTTCACCGAGGCGATGCGCCTGATGGCCACCAACCTGTCGTTCATGAAGCCGGAAGGCTGCACGACGCCGGTCATCGTCACGACCTCCTTCAATTCTTCGGCCGGCAAGACCTTCGTGACCATCAACACGGCCGCCTGTCTGGCAGATGCCAAGAAAAAAGTCGTGCTGCTCGACCTCGACTTGCGCAAGCGGACGATTTCAGGACATTTCGACTTGAAGCACAGCACGCTGGGCCTTTCCAACTACCTCAATGACGACAACATCCCGCTTTCGGAGATCCTTCACAAAGACGTGCTGGAGGGTGTCGATTTCATCCCGGCCGGCCACATCCCGCCGAACCCGGCGGAACTCCTCAACCGCCAGCGCCTGGAGACGATGATCGACGAGCTTCGCCGGCAGTACGACTACATCCTGCTGGACGGTGTGCCGTACAGTGCGGTCGCCGACATGATGGTCATCCAGCGGCTGGTCGATATGAATATGTTCATCATCCGCAGCGGCCAGATTGACCGGCGCAATATGCCGGCGCTCGACAGTCTCTACGACCAGAAAAAGCTCAACAACCCGTGCATCGTGCTCAACGGCACGGAATACAAGGGCCTCTACGGCTATGGCTACGGTTACGGCTATGGCTACGGTTACGGCTATGGCTACGGCTATGGCTACGGCTATGGCTACGGTGAGGACAAGAAGAAGGGGCGTAGAAAAAAGAGATAACGGTCTATGGTCATTGCCGTTGATTTCGACGGGACGATCGTCGAACACAAATACCCGAAGATCGGGAAGGAAATCCCCTTCGCCATCGAGACCCTCCGCACACTGGCAGCGGAGGGTCATAAGTTGATTCTCTGGACTTCCCGCGACGGAGAGCTGCTCGAAGATGCGCTCGCTTTCTGCCGGGAGCGCGGTCTGGAATTCTATGCTGTAAACAGCAACTACCCGCCCGGTGCGCTTTTCACGCAGAAGGCCGGCCGCTCCTGCAAGGTCGTGGCCGACCTCTACATCGATGACCGCAACGTAGGCGGCCTGCCGGACTGGGGCACGATTTACGAGATCGTGACCGGCATCCGGGCCGAAAAGCACAAACGCCGCGGCCTTTTCGGGCGGCGCAGGCGATGAAAGTCGATTTATTCCTGGCATTGGTCCGCAGCGGTCTCTATGAGAGGCCGCTTGCTGCAGAAGAGCTGGCATCGGCAAGCGCAGCGACGGATGCCGACTGGGCAGCCATCCTGAAGGTCGCCCGTCAGCAGACGGTGCTGGGGCAACTCTACCAGGCGCTTTTTCAGCTCCCGACCGATGTCCGGCCGCCCGAGGCTGTCGTCACGACACTCATGTCCGATGCGCTGCGTGCCGTCCGGCACACCTACGCCGCAGCCAAAGCCTCGGAAGACCTCGTGGAGCGGCTTCGTGCGGCGGGGCTGGCACCCGTCGTGATGAAGGGCGTTTCCGTGGCTGCGTTTTACGGGCACCCGGAATTCCGGACTGCTGGTGATATCGACATCTACTTGCCTGCCAGCGAGATCAAGCAGGCCGCCGCGCTTCTTGACGAAAGCGCAGTCTCGCCCGACGGGAGCCGGACCGGCCGCTTCGAGGGCGTTGCCGTGGATCTGCACGACCGCTATTTCGACCTGCACTGCGCCACGCGGAAACTACCGGCCGTCGGCACGTCCGAAGCGACGCTGCTGATGCTCTCCGCGCACATCCTCAAACACGCCATCGGGCCGGGCGTGGGCTTGCGGCAGCTCTGCGATATGGCCATGGCCTGCCGCGGCCTCGCAGGGTCGTTCGACCCGGCCCGGCTGCGTGAAATCTTCAGACAGACCGGCACCCTGCGCTGGAACCGGCTTCTCTTCTCTTTTCTGGTGGAACGGCTCGGGCTGGACGAACAAATCTTCGCCCAGATCTTCGGCACGGCCCGCGTCGCTTCGGCACCCCTGCTGGACATCGTCCTGGAAGGCGGCAACTTCGGCCATTATGCCGCCGCACGCCGCGACAGAATCGCCGCCGGCACCGCCCACCGCAAGCGCGACACGCTCCGCCGCTTCCTCCACCGTCTCCCCTTCTCCCTCCGCTTCGCCCCCTGCGAAACCCTCGCCACGATCTGGACCCTCATCCAGGGCAATCTTCGGCCCGCTTGCATCAAAAAAATCAATTAATTTTTGCATAACCAGAGAGATATGTTAATTTTGCAGATTGAAATAGAATTCTTTCGGCGGGAAATTTCATAATTATTACGGAAATAACATACTCATATGGGGCACAAAACGAAATGTGAAATTGAGTAAGACTGGGATCCTACAGGCAATGTGCTGAAAATCGCGTAGTTGTGAGCATCTTCTTAAGCAAGGAACCTCCTCAAAACGAAATGTGAAAAAAGTTTACATTGGTTGACATTTGCTTTACATCGGAGGCTGGGTTGGAGGTCGGTGGCAGCAATAAGTTTACGCGGGACGGTAGAAAGGTTGAAAAATGACGTCGGGCGGCTGGTTTGGCCGCTTTTTTTGTGTCCATGCGGCGAGAGTTGCCGGTGCTGGACGGCGCGGGCTCCGGCCCTTTTTCGTGAGGCCGCGAAAATGATTCTGACGGCGCTACGGGCGCGATTTTGCCCGCGATCAAGCGATGTCCGAATGATGGTCCCCGGTTTGTTTTTGGCCCGTTTTCGGCCCTTTCCCGCGTCCTAGCAGACGCGAGCAAACAGAGCGGCCGGGAAGGCCGGCGAAGGCCGGGAAATACACTCAAGGCCTGCCCAATCGAACGCCCTTCAACTGGCCTTTGAGCAGCCTTTGAAGATGGCCAGAAAATAGGATGGAAATACAGTTGCTGATACAGTTGGTAATACAAACCGATTCCACGAAACACCCGATTTGCCCCCCCCGACGGGCCTAAACAATGTCAAAAAGGCCGTGTTTTTGTAGATTCGACACCCCCGATTTCATATTTCCGGCCGGGGGAACGGGGCTGGAAGTGTTTGATTATAGGGGTTTTGTGCGTAT